>OIYV01001560.1_pt1 | contig 10875 bp, 9 predicted proteins | sample 1588251 | NCBI WGS metagenome assembly OIYV01 (sample SAMN03283282) | human gut metagenome | biome: human-associated habitat; material: feces | host: Homo sapiens | place: Peru | collected 2012
TTTCCGGCTCCGGTTGGACCTACAATAGCTACTTTCTGTCCTTCTTTAACATTGACGGAGAAGTCATTGATGATCGTCTGGTCTTCATTGTATCCGAAGTTTACATGTTCAAATGTAACATTTCCTGAAAGTGTATCGACTGGTACGACATCTTTTTCTACTTCGATTTCTTCCTCTTCTTCTAAGAATTCAAAGACACGTTCTGCGGAAGCTGCAGTTGTCTGCATCATGTTACCAACCTGTGCTAACTGTGTGATCGGCTGGCTGAAGTTTCTTACATACTGTAAGAATGACTGGATCTGACCTACCTCGATTGTCTTCTTGATTGCTAAATATCCACCTAATATTGTTACTGCTACATAACCTAAATTCCCAACAAACTGCATCAGCGGCATCATTGCTCCTGAGAAGAATTGTGATTTCCATGCAGAATTGTAAAGTTTTCCGTTTACTTCTTTGTAAACAGGAGTTTCACTTTCAAAAGAATTCTTGTAATAGTTTTCTTCTAAATATTCTTTAGTGAATACAGTTTCTGCATATTCTTTTAATTCATCAATGGTTGCCTCATCAACACTTAAAACATTTGCAAGTAACCCTGCAATTTCTAATTCTTTAGATTTTGTTATTCCCTTTATTTTGTTATAGTAAATTGTTTTAATACCAATGTTATCCACTAAAACTTTACCATTACAATCTAGTATTCTTCCTCGCGGTGCACTAATTCCATAAACATAAATATTTGTTTTTTCATCTAATAATTTAGTGTAATATTCCTTATTTTTTAAAATATTATATATTCTATTAATATATATAGCTCTATAATCATTATAATTATTGACCTTACTTTTATTTTTAGTGTTCCTGCATACTTCATTAAAACATTTCTTTATGTTATCAATATCATATATATTTTTATACAAATTAGATGCCCTTTTCATATATTCCCCTTTCTTCTTTACACTTACATTATTTTAAAATTCGAATTAAAATAATACGTCCCCAAACAGGTAAAAAGAAAAAAATAATATAACATGTATTAAACATAAATTATATTATTTAAAAATAGTCCTAAAACATACTTCCCTTCGCAACTAATATACTAAAGGCAAAAACTTTTTTATTTTTAGGAATGTGTTAAATTTACTCGCCTTTAATCCCATATAATCCTACTAACAAATATGTTTATCTATTTTTAGTTTATAGTTAAAAAAACTTTTTAACTAAAGGACATAGTTTGTTTCTATATTATCTCTTATACAATCAATAATTGTATAACCACAGTTTATAGAAGCTAGGAGGCGGACACCGGAACCCGTTGTTGTTGTTGTTGTTCACATTGCGGTTGTTCGGGTTGACATTATACAAGTTGTTAGAGTTATAAGCGGACGCAAACCATGACAACTATGCCCTAAATTTATATTAATTGAATTAACTACTCATTGTTTTCAACCAACCATTCGTAAACTTAGCTATATCATCTAGCTTAGCTGCAAATTTCAAATACTTTTTTTCATTTATTATCTGTTTATCAAAACTTAAATTTAGCAAAAAGTCTATAATCTTAATTTTAGCTATGCATTTTATTAATAAAGCTTTTTTATACTTAACTTCCTCCAATGCATTTGCTTCATAAGCCATTTCCAACAAATCATAACTATTACTTCTTATTCTATTTTTTAGTTCTATGTCTTTTTTAGGAAAATTATCCATACTTTTATCAATATACACAATCAATTCTCTAATATATTGAATTATTTTAAATTTTTCTTTATTCATATATTATTATCCCATTCCTTATTCATATATTGCTTCTTCCATCTTCTTTATTATATTACTTATATTCTCTCTGTCTATATTATCAAACAAATAATTAGTTACTTTTTCTATTCTTTCTTTTAAATTAGCTTGTTTTTTAGCTTTATTATATGTTTCATTATATCTATTTAAATTTCCCATTTCAAATTTTTCATCAATTTCATAATTATTTCTTCTGTCGATTATTAAATAATTTATTTTTTTATTTTCCAAAGTTGAAATAACCTTATTTAAAGCTGTTTCTGGGAAACCACATGTTTTTATATTTTGTTCCATATCTCTTAATTTATATCCAAATAAATATGATAAAATGTATGCATCTCTTAAATACACATTATAAAATTTTCCTATTTTTATTAGCGACACATACTCAGGATGTATTGCTTTTATTTCTTTCATTACTGTTATTACACTCATTTGTTATTCTATTCCTTTCTTTGAAATTTGGACATTGTGCGTATTAAAACACACCAAATTATACACTATCTGTCCAATATTTTGAAAAAATCGACCGCTGGGACACCTGAGGCGTCCCAAGCTGGTAATTTTCCTACGCCTTTATTATTGCGTTAATTTCCATGGTTTATCCACGCTTCCGTCTCCACTGCCTGGTTCTACTTGGACTCCAGATTGTAGAGAAACTAGGAGGCGCACACCGGAACCCGTTGATGTTGATGTTGTCCACATTGCGGTTGTACGGGTTGACATAATACAAGCTGAAAGAGTAATAAGCGGACGCAAACCAGTAATATGAGCCATTCTCGAGGACGGAGATCGGTTCCGCTGTGCTGAAGCTACTTAAATCATATAAACATTTTGATTCATCATAACTCGTTCCATACTGTTTATTATACCACCTTGTTGCTTCTTCTCCTGTTAAGAAATGGGCGCTTCCTGCTTGAGCATAACTATTCTCGTACATACTACAATTCCTATTTCTTAATATATTTACACTTGCTGTACTTTCTCCAGATGAATGGTAATATGTCTCTGGGTGTCCGGCACTTATTAAGGTTACTACTCCTGTACTTCTATCTATACTCCATACTCTCCACCCTGCTGTTCTTGGTTTATAACTACTGTTATATTCTGTTGAGTTCGTATTCCTGCTTTGACCCACTGTAAAACCTCCAAATTGTCCTTGTGTACTTGGTAAACTTGTACTCTTATTTACTGTTGGGCTTCCTGTTGAACTTGTTATCTTATTGAAATCTGCTTCTGTCCATGTTCCTGCATCATAATTTACGTAATCTCCGACTTTTACTACTTGAGCTATTGGTGTTTCTGCTGATTTTGTTGTTACCGTTATACTACTACTTTGTTTAGATTTTCCTGCTGCGTCATATACTTTTACATAGCATGTGTATGTTGTACTTCCTGTTTTTCCTATTACGTTATATGTTGCACTTCCTGCTGTTGTTGTTACTGTTTTTTCTAATGTACCATTAATATAGAATTCATATTTTGCTATTCCACTTTCTCCATCTGCTCCTGTTGCTGTTAATGTAAATGTTTCTGCTTCTACATTACTACTTGCTATAGTTGCAGTTGTTGGAGCTATTGTATCTACTCTATTTACTGTTACTGCTTTATTTGCTGTATTTCCTGCTTGGTCTTTTACCCATACGTAATACGTTCCATTTGCTGTTATGTTATTTATTGTTGTGCTTAAGCTTGTTGTTGCTGTTACTGGTGTGTATGTTGGTTCTGTTGTACTGCTTTTGTTTATTCCATATCCTACTATTCCTATATTTTCTGTTGCACATCCTTCTGTTCCTGTATCTGTTGCTGTTATTGTTACACTATTTGTTGCTCCCCAACTTGTACTTGCTGTTGCACTTGATATTACTGGTTTTTTTCTATCTATATTATCTACATTTGCAGTCGCCGTATTTGTATATTGTTCATTACCATCAAATAATCTTGCATATACTTTTCCATTTGCTGTCACTGTTACTGGTCCTGTGTAATTTTTCCAACTTCCTTCTGTACTTCCTATTTGATATTTTAATGTTAATCCACTTTGTCCACTATTATTTGTAAATGTTACTTGTACATTTCCTGTTGTTGGTGTTGTTGGATTATATGTTATTCCTATTGCTGTACTTGAATCTGGTGTTGTACTTAATGTTACACTTTCATCTTTATTTGTTGCTTCTGTTATATTTCCTGCCTTATCTATCGCTCTCATACTTACTTTATATGTTGTTCCTTGTGTTAAGTCATTAAATGTATAACTTGTTGCAGTTGTTTCTGTTGTCCAATTTGTTATTATTTCTCCTGTACTACTACTTAATTTATATTGGTATCCTCTTACACCTATATTAGCTATTGCACATCCTGTTGTTCCTGTGTCTTCTGTACTTCCACTTACTGTTATACTATTTGTTGTTTTTGTTGTACTTAAGTCAAACGTATTTGGTCCTATTTTATCTATATTTTGTATTGTTACGCTGGTCGTTCCAAATCCTTCTGTTCCACTATAGTATCTTGCGTATACTGTTCCATTTACTCCTACTTGTATAGTTGTATTTGCTGATGATGCATTTTGCCAATTATTTTCTCCTATACTATATTGGAATCTATCTGCATTTACTAATACTTGTCCTCCCATTTTTACATTTTCATCATATGTTATTAATACATTTACTGGTTGATTTGTTGGATTTGTATTTTGCACTTCCATTACTATATTTGCTGCACTTGTTATATTTTTCACTTCCACATATTTTGTAGTTTTTCTTCCATTTGCTCCTTCTACTACGAATGTATATGTTCCGTTTTCTGTTACTATGTATTCTTTTGTTACTTCTTTTTCTTTATTATATATTATTTCACTATTGTCTGGTAATACCATTCTTACTATTCCGTTCTTTTCTTCTGTTGCTGTAATTGTTATTTTTACTTCATCTCCATACGTTCCTGCTGGTGGGTCTAATTCATATGTTACTGTTGGTTTTACTAGATTTTCTACATCATCTACTATATTTCCGTCTGATTGTATATGTCCATTTTCATCTATCCATACATCTACTACTACTCCTGTTGCTTTATCTATTATTGTTGCTGTTTGTTCTTCGTCATCTACTGTTATTATGTAATCTTTTTCATTTATAGTACTTACTTCCTTTATTTTATCTATTACGTCTGTTATTGTTATTGGTTCATTAGTATATGTTTTATCTAGTTCTACATATGCTTTTGCTAAGTCTACTGCTTCTAGCATTGCTTGCTTTTTATATTCTCTTGTTGCTTGAGTTATACTACTAAACATTCCATCAGTACCTGTAAATACTGATATTGTTACTCCTGCTAGTATCAGCATTACTACTACTGTTATTACTAATGAGACTAATGTTATACCTTTGCTCTTTTTCTTAACTTTCATAACATTCTTTTAATATATTTTTCAATATATTTTTGACTCCTTTCTTTTAAATTTTTGTGGGAAAATATAATACTATAGAAATCTTGATATATAGCTATTTGACAATCTGTACCTTAATTGTGCCACCTGTGCTTGTTTTTTGATTAAAAATAGCTATATATCAAAATTTGTTATTATATATTATTTTACTATTTCAAAATCATATGCATTTGCGAAATCTGATGTTGCTGATGCATGTAGTTGTACTGTTTTTCCTGCTTCTACTTTATCTATATATGCTCCTATTGTTGTTATTTCTTTTCCAGCTTTATCTTTTACTACTATATCTACTGGAAAATCTCCTAATGTTTTACTTGTTGGATTTTTTATATCTGCTACTACTTGTGATACATTGTTATTTTCTACTAATCTTATGTTACTTATTTCTAGTCCATCTATTGTTTTTGTTTTCTTTAATTCTTCACTTTTATTTACTTTACTTCCATCTTCTTGTACTTCTACAAATTCCTCTACCTTATTTTCTTCTACTACTCCTATCGCTGGTGTTTGAGTATTTTCCTCATTTCCTTTGTTTTTATTTGCATTTACTGCTACTATTATTACTATTAGTAATACAATTATTATTAATAACACTATCATTAATTCTTTTGCTTTCATTCCATTTACCTTCCTTATTTTTTATTTAGGTTTTATATTTAGGTACCTATAACCTTTTTAATTTTTTATCTTTTTTGTTTCTTACTATTTTTTACGGTCCCCCTCTCCTATGATTATGTTTTACTTTTTCGTCAAACGCACATAAAGGTAGACCTATTACCTGTTTTACAGGCATAGTTCTACCTTTATTTTTACTACTATTTAATTTTCTTTTTTTATTTTCTAAATGACAATATACATGTGTGTGTGTGTGGTCGAGTAAACGAATTCCACGTTGAATAAAGAGATTCTCTCTCTCTCTCTCTCTCTCTCTCTCTCTCTCTACAACCGCAAGGGTTTTGAGACTTTTTGTTGTTTTCATCTTTCATTCCTCCTTATTCTTCGCTTTCGCTCCTCACAGAACCGTACGTGCCCTATTAAGGCATACGGCTCTTTGTTATAATCCTTTCACTTTAGCTTATTGCAACATATATTCGTGGTTGTATTATTGGATTATATTTTAGTATTTTGTTATATTTTTCCCAACTCATCTTTTTCTTTTGACCTCTTCCTCTTAATTGCTTAAATAGTGTCATTATTATATATCGCCTAAATTCTTCTAGTTTATTATAGTTATCTGTTATTCCATAATATCTGTAATGTCCTATTAATTTTACATTTAGTCTTTTTATTATTTCTGTTGGTTCTCGTTGAATATTTTCTTTAATCCATTGTTTTGCATTCTGTTTCTTTGTTTTCATTTTCTTTTGGCTTGTTTTATGTATTACTTTGTAGTATCCTTTTCTTGTTTTTCCGTTTATATGTGTAAATCCTAAGAAATCAAACTTATCTTTACTTCCGATTATTACTTTTTCCAAATTTTATGATTTTCGTCTTATCTTCTGCTAGTTCTAATTTAAATTTCTCTAGTCTTTCTTTCAGTTCTTTATAAAATTTATAGGCTTCTTTTTCATACTCAAAACATACTACAAAATCATCCGCATATCTTACTAGATATACTTCACCTTTATATCTCTTCTTGATGTCTTTTTCTATCCATAAATCTAGTACATAGTGTAGATATACATTTGCCAATATTGGGCTTATTAATCCTCCTTGTGGCGTTCCTTGTTCTGTCTTTATTTTCTTTCCCTGTTCCATTATTCCACTCTTGAGAAATCTCTTTATATATCTTATGAAATGTTTATCCTGTATCGTATGTTCTAAGAATTTTATTAGCCATTTGTGGTCTACGTTGTCAAAGAAGCTTTTTATATCTGCATCCACTATGTAATTTACTCTTCTTTCTTTTATTATTTTGTTTAGTGCTATTATCGCTTCATGGCAATTCTTTCTGGGTCTAAAACCATATGAACATTCTAGAAAGATATTTTCATATATTTCATTTAATACTTTAGCAAACGAACCTTGTACTATTTTGTCTCTATATGCTGGTATCCCTAACGGTCTTAGTTTATCACTTCCTGCTTTTGGAATATATGCTCGTCTTACTGGTGTAGGTCTATACTTGAAACTTCTCATTTCTTCTATTATTTCCTCTATATTATCTCTAAGATTTTCTTCGTATGTTATTTTATCTACACCGTCTATTCCTGTCGCTTTACCTTTCTCTTGTTTTCTGTGTTCTTTTAGTAAACTTTCATAATTTATATATTTCATCAGCCCTTGTACATGTTTATATGTCTGCAGTTGCTTAGTTATCTTTGTGTAATCATTTGACACTTCAATCACCTCCTTGTGTGACTTGTGTTTATTCACAAAGTCGATTATTACATAGATTCCTTCCCTCCATTAGCATTACCTAATTTCTTCGGTACTATTAATCTATCCGACTCCCAATATATCATTAATACTTGCTTTCCGTCCCCGTCCCGCTTGTATCTACCTCTCGGAATATATTGGGTCTCCCCGGTCTACTTAATATAACTATCTATGCTCGCCAGCTTCATCGACCCCGATGGAACCTATATATTCTTACCATACCGACTATATATTGCTGCTTGCTGCTCACACAATGGCATCAGCTTCCATTTCTTCACCTAACGAGGCTCATTCCGTTCACGCTTTCGCATTCTGGCTCTCATATTCCCCGACTTACGCTTAAACCTAACATTACTGTTTTGGCTCCAAAGTCTAGGTACTAGCTGTTGGTTAGACTTTACTAGGTAGGCATTCCACCTACTTTATATCAAGCATCTATCAGGACGCACTGTGTGTGTACAGCCGCAAGGGTTTCAGCGTTTTTTCTAAATTTTATATTATTCATTTTTTCTTTTACACTTATATTTTTTTCATCTATATTTTTCATCATTTAAAATCCGTTCCTTTCTCACTTTGTTCAAATGCACACTTAACTATTAAAGCTAATTAATTTTTCTTGCTTACATCTTTTATTTTTTCAGTTCCATTTTATCTTTTTTTATTCTCATTGTCAAGAAATTTCAGGAATTTTTATTATTTTTTTGTTTTGTTTTTCGACATTATTAGAAATTAATTTTATATAAATTACATTTTTTATTTAATTTTCTTTATTTAAATATCTTGTTTTTATAAAATTATGGCTCTTATCATATCGAAAATTGTCGAACGAAAGCCTTGAAATTTCTAACTTTTACCCCTTTACAAATCAAAAAATTTATGATAATATATATACAAGTTTCAAATTGCAATTTTAAACTATAATTTATATTTTCAACTTTAAGTTGGACATAAAGATTTATCTTATAGGCATATCGCCTATTTATCCAAAAAGATAATACTTAATATGTATTAAAATTAATAAATTAATTTTAAATCTCAGAAAACTTTAAGGTATATATTGACTGCAAAGTATATTTGTGCTATAATTTAGTATAAATAGATAGACTATTTGTTTTACTATTATCATCACAAATATATTTCTATATTCAATATAGAACAACAGCGGACTTTCTTTACATTCAGACTAATAAAAGATTTTCAAGGTCCAGCACCATTGTTCGTGTACCAATTATATAAAAAACTTTTTACAAGGTGGTGATGATTATAGGTACTTATTACAAACCTACTAATGATATTGTTTTCCAACTAATATTTGGTAAAAGTAAAAACAAAAATCTAACAGATAACTTTATTAAATCTATATTAAAACATGAAAAAGAAAATATAGAACTAAACAATATAAAAATCAAATCTGAATTTTCTTTAGAAAAACTAAACTTAAATGATAAAGGTGTTAGACTAGATGTTATTGCCGAATACGATAACGCCACTGTTTGTATTGAAATGCAAAACAAAAAAAGTTCTAATATTTATCAACGTGCAAGATGTTATGCGGCTAAAATCAGTGCAATGCAATTAAATGCTGGACAAGATTATTTAGAGCTTAAGCCTTTAATTATGATAAACATTTTAAATTACAAACCAGAAAAACATTATACTAATGACTATATTGAGCATGTCATTACAGTTAATAAACAATATCGTGAACAATATGTTAAAATGGGAATTAAATTTATATTTATATTTATAGATCAAATTAAAAATATTGATATATTTGATCCTAAAAATGAATTTATTCATTGGTTAAAATTTATTAAATTTGATAACAGGGAGGTGATAGAAATGATAAACACTATGAATAAAAATACTAAATTAGCTACAGAAGAGTTAGATAAAATAAATGCTGATGAGGAAGAAAGAAATATTGCCAGAATTCTTGAATTTGATGAACTTGATAGAAAATTAGAATACAGTGCTGGTGTTGATGCTGGCAGAATTGAAGGAAAAGCGGAAGGTATAGCCGAGGGTAGAGCCGAGGGTAAAGCTGAAGGTCTAATTGCTGGAAAACTAGAAGCTTTTATAGAACTTGCTAAACAAATGCAAAAAAAGAAATACGATATTTCTGAAATAAAGGATTTAACTGGGCTTTCTGAAAATGAAATTCTTAAATTAACCGGAAATGCTTAAAAATAAAAGAATATTAACATAAAGATGGTGTATAATATGGTGTGTGATTTTTCTAATCCACACACCATATTTTTATATACTATCAAATATATACAACTTATCTTAAATTTTAAGATAAGTTGCATATACTTTTATATTTTTAAATAAAAACCACACTCACCAAATGTTTTAAGACTAAAGTGTGGCGAGCACCGCACGGAAACCGTCGAAAGAGCGGGACTCACCTGTGTTGTCACTGAAGGCAAAGACACCGGCTTGAGCTCCGTTACTGTAGTGGCCACCGCGGTAGAAGAACGGTTTGCTCGAGAACGGAAAGTGCGAGTAGTCTCCGTTCCAGCTAGATCCTGCGTAGTTCGTTCCGTCGTATGATGTATAACTAGTCTCGAATATACCGTCGCCGTATTTATCGGCGTTTGCTGAATAATTTCTTACTATATCGTCATTTTTATCTGATACTCTATATACATCCTTATATTTAGGTGCGGCGTCGTACACAGCCTTACCATAACTTTCTCCAGTTAAATATGAGTTTGCTACAGTTCCACCTTTTGTACTGTCTACGTATGCAGCAGTATGTTCCCAAGAGCCTCCTGCCATATCGTATATTCCATACACGTTTCCAGTTGTACTTAATGCTACATTCGTTTTGTAATTTCCATTTCCTGTATTATATCCTCCTGTATTATTCATGCTTTCATCAGCAATTTTATTTCTTCCATATTTACTATGTGCTAAATATGCTGCTGCTCCCCATTCTGTATTTTTTATTAAGTGTGGATCTATTTTATCTTTATCTGTTGATATTCCATATATACTTGCATTTGAACTACTATTCATATTATAACAATTTAAGAATATATTATTTCTATTTATACTTATCCAACTACTTACATTTCCTATTGTTCTTACTATTACTGTACTACTTGTTAATACATTTCCTGGTTCTGTTGCTGCATAACTTGCATTTGCTCCACTTGCCTCGAATTTTCCTACCCATATTCCTTCTAATTCTACTGGTGTTCCATCTTCTTTTGCCCATGTGAAGGCTGGGTGCACTCTATACGAAG
>OIYV01001562.1_pt1 | contig 10866 bp, 7 predicted proteins | sample 1588251 | NCBI WGS metagenome assembly OIYV01 (sample SAMN03283282) | human gut metagenome | biome: human-associated habitat; material: feces | host: Homo sapiens | place: Peru | collected 2012
TACCATGTATTTACGATAACCTGCTCACGGCTTGTGATGTTGAACATAACAGCTGTTTCAGAGTTCAGACCCAGTTCTTTGTAGTTTTCAACTTTTGCTTTGGAAGCGTTGTATACGATGAAATCCGGTTCAAAGTCTTTCAGTTCTTCTTCTGTAGGTTTGATGAACATGTTAGTTACGAAATGTGCCTGCCATGCTACTTCTACGATGAAACGGATAGCCATACGAGTGTCTTTGTTTGCACCACAGAATGCATCTACTACGAACAGTCTCTTGTTGGACAGTTCTTTCAGAGCCAGCTCTTTTACAGAGTTCCATGCTTCCTGTGTTGCAGGGTGATTATCGTTCTTATATTCGTCAGAAGTCCACCAAACAGTATCTTTGGAGTTTTCGTCCATTACGATGAACTTATCTTTAGGAGAACGTCCGGTGTAAACACCTGTCATAACGTTAACTGCTCCCAGTTCACTTTCCCGTCCTTTTTCAAAACCTTCCAGTGTAGATTTTGTTTCTTCTTCAAATAACATTTCATAAGAAGGATTGTAAACAACCTCTGTAGTTCCGGTAATGCCATACTTACTTAAATTAATTTCTGCCATTTTACATTAACCTCTTTCTTTCATAATATGATAACCACCTGCGGATGCAGGTTTCTGGTATCCCTCAAAGACAGCCGCCCATAGCAACTCTCTTTATCCCTAATTATACATATTTGCGACACAAAATCAATAAAAATTCTTTGAAATTTTTGAAAAGACTAGCTAAAAACTAGGATTTCCAGTTTTTTCTTAAGTATACTGTCAGGACCGGAATTTTTCCCGGTCCTGACAGTATACCATGTGAATGCTTTTTCTTACTTTTCCGAGCTGAATTATTTAATTGCAGCTGTTTCGATGATAAATTTTACGCTGCCATCTGTATCTTTCTCCCAGCCATCGAATGCGGTATAGTCTTTGTCAGCTTCCGTCACCGCATCCAGACGATCCATCAATGCGGTCAGATCGTCTCCTGCAAGGTCTGCGATTTTCTGGATTCCTTCTTCGTCAAATTCTTCCATACCGTCTGCCAGTTCTGTGGAGCCATCTGCCAGTTTCGTGGTTCCTTCTTTCAGCTGAACACCGCCATCTGCCAGTTTTTCGGTTCCGGACTTCAACTGTGCAGCGCCATCTGCCAGTTTCTGGATACCTGTGCTCAGAGTGTTGCCGCCGGACTGTAAAGCTTTACCACCGACAATCAGGGCACTGCTTCCTGCTACCAGTTTGGCTGTTCCGTCTTTCAGAGTGCTGTTGTTAGCGATCAGGGTGTCAGATCCTTTTTTCAGGGTTTCGGTTCCCTGGGTTAAGGATGCGGAGCCCTGTGCCAGCTGTGTGACACCGTCGCTGAGAGCGGATGCGCCGGATGCCAGAGTGGTCAGTCCGCTGTTCAGAGATTGTGTTCCCTCTGCCAGAGCTGCTGCTCCTGCATTCAGCGTGGTATCATTAGCGATCAAAGCATCGCTGCCTTCCTTCAGCTGATTTACAGCTCCCAGCATGGTCTGTGCCATCGTTGAGAATGTCGTCAGCGGTTCCACAGCATCCCCAAGTGCTGCCGCACTTTTGGCAAGGTTTGCAGTTCCTGCTGCCACGGTATCTGCTCCGTCTTTCAACGACTGCATCTGTTTTTCCGTTTCTGTCATGCTGACACCGGAAAGACCGGCTTCTACTTTCTTCAGATTCTCCTGCACACCGGCAAGTGTTGTCTTTGTCTCCTGGCTGATCGAAGTGCTTACCTTTGATGCATCCACCTGTACACTGACTTCCGGACTGGTCTGTACGCCCACATTGACCTGAATACCTACCAGATTATTTAACACTGCCTGTCTTGTGGCTTCATCCACACCGGCAGCTTTCAAAGCTGCTTCCACATTGGCTCTCTGCTTTTCTGTTGCCTGTGTGCTGGCTGCCTCGTTTACTTTTGTATTTTCTGCTGCCACTGCTTCTTTTGCTTTCGTCGTTGCCTCTGCACTGGCTGCTTCACTTGCTTTTGTCACATCCGTTACAACCTGTGGTGCTGACACGGCACTCTGTGCTGCCGATACGGCTGCCTTGGTTCCGGTCACTGCTCCACTGAGTGATGTCACTGCATCGTTCAGTTTCGAAGCACTGGCTGCTGCCTGATCTGCTCCTGCCTGCAGCGCTGCTGCTCCTGTGCTCAGTTTGTTGCATCCATCCACGAGTCCGCTTACCGCACCCGGAAGTTCTCCGACATTGCCGAGTTTGTCTTCCATCGTATCATATAATGTATGGATTCCGGCACTCAGCTGCTCTGCTCCGCCGGTGTAAGCTACCAGACCGGACTGCAGGCTGGTTGCTCCGCTCTCCAACTGTTTTCCGCCATCTGCCAGCTGTGCAACACCTGCGGTGAGGGTTGCTTTTTTCTCATTCAACTGACTGATTCCCGCCTTCAGCTGTTTTGCTCCTGTATTTACCTGATCGATACCGGCATTTAACTGTGCTGCACCATCGGTATAAGATTTCACGCCACTTTGTAAACTTCCTGCACCGCTTCCCAGACTTTCCATACCTGCTACCAATTTATCGATACCGGAGATCAAAGTTCCTTTGCTGTTGTTCATGGTATCGATACCGTCTTTTAACTGTCCCGCACCGTCATCTGCGCTGTTCAGCCCATCCACAAGAGTATCTGCGGAACTGTCCAGTTCCTGAATGCCTTCCTGCAGTGCGCGGCTTCCTTCTACCAGTGCGGTGGAGGATTCGGTCAGTTTATCAAGGCTGTCCTGCAAGTCATCCAGATCATCGATGTTATCCAGACCCAGTTCATTCAGTGTACCGGTAGTTGCCACGGTAGCACTCAGTGCCAGGGAGAAATCTTCTACATCTGCGGTGATTTCCACATAATCCGGACTTTCTTTGTCTTTGAAGGAATCCAGATCCCCCAGTTTCAGGCTGTCATACAGTCCCGGGAAGCCGATTCCCAGGACGATGTTATTATTTCCATCGGAGATCACTTTACCGTTGGTTACTTCTACATTCGTAAAAGTATCTGTCGGAAGAATCATCCCTGTTGCCATCATAAATGGTGTGTAAATTGTTTCTTTCTTTCCGTTGATCTTGGTGGTCTGGGCGGACTTGTTGGTATAATCGATACGGATCTTTACTTTTCCGCTCTTTCCCGCCAGATCTGCAGCACTGATCTCCTTGCCATCCAGAAAGTATGTCATTTTTACCGATACCGGAAGTTCTTTGCTGGTTTCTCCCTGATAATAGATGTCATTGCCGTCTGCGGCCCATACCAGTTTGCCGTTGCTTCCCTCTGTATAACTTTCCTCACCCTTTACATTGGTGATATCCTTCAGTTCGCTGTTGTCCTCGATCGTGCTTTCTTTATCTTTATTTTTCAGCCAGTTGCTGACGATCACTTTCTCTACATTTCCATTCTGGTCGGCATTGACATAGACGGTCTGCTCTTTTTCCGGAGTCGCTGCGGCAACAGTCGTTACCGGAACGGTTACTGCCAGCATTGCTGCCATACCTGTCATCATTGCCTGTACATATTTTCTCTTCATAACGATCTCCTCCTAATGTTTCCGTCTGAAATTCAGACTTGTTTTACAAATAATTCCATCAAATAACCAGAACATAGCCGGCAGGAATAATAATACTGCACACATACTGATCAACGCGCCTCTTGCCATCAGCAGACACAGAGAGCTGATCATATCGATCTGAGAATACATACCGACACCGAAAGTAGCGGCGAAGAAACTGAACGCCGATACCATAACCGGTCGAATGCTGGTTTTGTGAGCGATCTGGATCGCATCTTTCTTGCTTTTACCTTCTCCACGCTCTTTCTCGTAACGGCTGGTGATCAGAATCGCGTAGTCTACGGTCGCGCCCAACTGGATCGTTCCGATCACGATGGAAGCGATGAACGGAAGTTTTGTTCCCGTCAGGAACGGAATACCCATATTGACAAAGATCGCACCCTCGATAACCATAACCAGGATCACCGGAAGGGAGATTGATTTAAATACGAAGAAAATGATAAAGAATACCGCCAGGATCGATACCGCACTGACCACTGCAAAGTCGTGGTCTGTGATCTCGATCAGATCTTTCGTACATGGTGCTTCACCTACCAGCATACCGGTCGGATCGTACTGTTTCAGGATCGTGTTGAGCTCACTCAGCTGACTGTTGACCTCATCGGATGCTACCGCATATTCGTTCATGATCAGCATCAGTTCATAGTTATCACTCTCCAGGATTTCTTTCACATCCTCCGGGATCATGCTCTCCGGAAATGCCGGTCCGATGATACTTTCCAGACCAAGTACCTGTTTTACACCGTCTACCTTTTCCATATCAGCAATCATGTTGTATTTCTGTTTGGCATCCAGATCCTTATCCAGCAGGATCATATGTGCCGCACCCATGTCGTATTCTTCCGACAGTTTTGTATTTGCCCGGACACTTGGAAGATTATCCGGAAGACTGGCATCCAGGTTGTAGTACACACTTGCATGTGCCTGGAAATAAGCAAATGGAATAAACAATACCACAAATAGGATTGCGAAGATCACATGGTGTTTTACCACGAAATCAGAAATCTTCGGAAAATCCGGGATCAGCTGACGATGTTTTGTTTTCTCCAGTGCATTGTCGAAAATCATGATCATCGACGGAAGTACGGTAACACAGCAGATCACACCGAATACAACACCTTTGGTCATAACGATACCAAGGTCAAGACCCAGGGTAAAACTCATGAAACACAGGGCGATAAATCCTGCGATCGTTGTAATCGAGCTTCCGACTACGGATTTGATCGTTGCCGCAATGGCCTTTGCCATAGCCTCTTTATGATCCTCTTCGCCTTTTTCTCTCTGTTCCTGATAGCTGTGCCACAGGAAGATCGAGTAGTCCATCGTAACACCCAGCTGAAGGACTGCGCTCAGTGCTTTTGTAATGTAGGAAATCTGTCCCATGAAAATATTAGTTCCCATGTTATAAAGGATCGCCATACCGATACTTAACAGGAAAAATACCGGGATCAGATAAGATTCCATGGTCAGTGCCAGAACGATGCAGGAGAGAATGACTGCGATCAGTACGTAGATTGCAACCTCGGATTCTGCCAGGTTCTTGGTGTCAGTAACAATGGCCGACATACCGCTTAAGAAGCACTGTTTGCCTGCCAGTGCACGGATGTTTTCGATGGCATCCATAGTCTCATCGGCAGATGTAGTCGTATCGAAAATAATAAACATCATCGTGGAATCATCTGCATTAAAGGCTTCTCTGATGTCCTCCGGCAGCATCTCCATCGGAATGCTGATATCCGCAAAACTGTCATACCAGACAACCTTGCTGACATGTTCCACGTCTTCAATCTGTTCTTTTAACTTTGCCACATCTTTGTTTTCCATGCCCTCGCAGATAAACATCGAGTAGGCTCCCGTTCCAAATTCATCCACCAGGATATCCTGACCTTTCATCGTCTCGATGGAATCCGGCAGATAATAAAGCACATCATAATTAACTCTTGTGTTGATATATCCAAAGACGGATGGAATCAGCAACAACAATCCGATGATAAATATCGGAATTCGAAATCTGACAATCTTCCTTCCCAGCTTCTCCATATCATATTCCTCCCTTAACTTCTCTTATCCTATTTCCGTCGGTCGTTTTACTGACCTTTGGTCATTTATTGTTATACCTTATAAATGACTTTTAGTCAATATTTTTTCAACAAAAAGTTGACTAAAAGTCATTTTGTATTTTATGCAACTTTCCGAAAATATAAAAATGACCAATTTTCATTTGACTTTTTTGTGGATATTTCCTTATAATATGGGAAACAACGACAGGAAGGGGGATGATCCCGGTATGAGAAAAGTCGATCACAACAAACAGCAAAAAAGGGAATCCCTGATGGATTCCGCTTTCTCTCTTTTTATAGACAATGGATTCAATAAAACTTCCATTGCAGATATTGTAAAAAATGCAGGCGTGGCAAAGGGAACGTTTTACCTTTATTTCAAAGATAAATACGACATCCGCAATCACCTGATCGCCCATAAAGCAAGTCAGGTATTTCAGACTTCTTATCTGGCATTGCTAAAGCACACAGAAATCAAGGATTTTGAAGATCAGGTGATCTTTATTATGGATGATATTTTAGATCAGCTGGCACACAATCTGAATCTGGTACGCCTCTTATCCAAACATTTGAGTTGGGGATTTTTCAAAAACTCCCTGTTCTTCACTCCAAGCGAAGATACTCCATCCATTCATAGTATCTATGATACCATGCTTCAAAACGCCAATCATACCTACCACTCTCCGGAGCTTATGATGTACATGATCCTCGAACTGGTCAGTGGAACCAGTTACAATTCGATCCTCTACCAGCAGCCGGTAGGTCTTGAAGAACTCAAACCGCAGCTGCACCAGGCAGTACGCGGAATCTTTAATCAATACCGGGCAGATGAAATTACAAACATTCCTAAAATTTAAAAAATGTGGCGAAGCCCCGTGAGGGAACCTCTTCGCCACATTTTTTATCCAAAGTTTTTGACTTACCGTCAGACAAAAACAGCCATCACAGGGAACTTCGGCGGATGCGGTTGCCTCTTGTTCCTCTGCAATGGCTGAAACCCTTACTTTTTGGAAGATAAATTGTTGGAGAGTAAGGGTATAAAACCACCTTCACAGGAGATTGATGAATTCTGACGGAAGGGGATTTTACCGAATGTTATAATTTGATACTAGCACTATAGCCAGCTAGTGTTTCTGAATAACCGTTATAGCCAGTAGCCATTGCACTAGCTTTACAACGATATCTTCCAGTTCCTAATCCAGATATTGTATAACTTTTATGGGCACTGCTTACATCGTATGTTGTTACCGTTTTCGAAGCAATATCTACCCATTTACTTCCATTCCATTTTTGTAAAATGTAGATAACAGTGAGTTTTTTAACTTTCTCTCCACAAACGGCATCTGCTCGTATGCTCACTTGACTAGAACTCACTTTGACAATGGATGTGTATATATTGGCTAGATATACTGTCGCCGGTGCCACATCACTTTCGTTTTGCATAGGCACTGTTTCCAGCTCACACTCAACCATTTCATATTGTTCTAAATCATCATTTGCAAATACATTAATTGCCTGACACATCATCATGGCACATACTAAGAATATTGTTACTATTTTTTTCATCTTTTCCACCTATCATTCATAATTAATCTCTTGAACAATGTCTAAAAACGCCTCCAGGTCTAAATTAGATACTATTGAAAGAACCATTTTATCCTTAACAATTATACAATTGAATGCATTATCCTGCGGACTATCATAAATATCTATTTTTTCTTTTAAATTATCATTATATACCGTATTTACCACTGTTTCTTCATTAACTGATCCATTGCCAACATCATCTATTTGCATTTGCTGGCTCACATAAATATATTGATTTTCCCATTGTATTCGATAGCTAATATTTCTATGTAATTTACCGTATACTGCCTCAGTCAATATATACCCATCTGGTACATCATTTAAAATAAAAAACGGACATTTTATAGTTTCCTTTAATTCCTTATTTAAATCAAATAAGGTATCGCTATTAAAATAGACCTCGTTTTCGTCCTCCGTCATTGCGTCACTTTCGTCTTCAACTACATTACCATATAATGAGTACTGGTATTCACCTTGCTCAAACTCATTTTTCTTTGTCTTCCCGATACCATCCGCCTGAGCCACCGATGTAAACTCCAGATGCGTTCCTATATGTACTGCACTGATTGTAAGAACCACTGCTGCACATGCTCCTGCGAGAATTCGTCTTTTTATTTGTTCTTTTCGGCGTTCTTTTTGGTAGATGCGTTCGAAGTCTCCATCCCAGTCATCCGGTATCCGATATTGGGACAGACCTTGGTCCCGTTCCAGCTCTTTTAAAATTTCAGGAAGATGTTCTCTGATTTGCTTGTATTCCGGACTGTCATATATTTTATCTTTTTTCTTCATCAAATATCCTTTCTCCGATCTCTGGCGGGAGCCGTTTCACGGTGAAGTGAATAACATCATCCGAATACAAGGCACTGATAGATTACCGACGTTTCTTCCTGAATATTCCAAGACTTTCTTCGATCTTTCTGCGCAGCCGGCTTCGCCTGCATTTGAAAGCGTTCGAGACTTCTCCGGTTGTATCAGAAAAATATTCGATTGCCAGAACTCTCCGCTCTTCCTCTGTCAGTCCTTCTACCAGTTCCATTGCAGTCATTCTTGCAATCACTATGTCCTGCACAGAACAGACTTCCTGTTGTTCCCGTAAAGCAAGACCAATCTTTTCTCCCAGTTCTTCTGTTCTTTTTCTGGAACGGTAGTAATCAATTACCTTGGTCTGAGTCACCCTGATCAGCCAGGCAAACTGACCTTCATCGCCTTTATCATATAAGTTGTCGATGGCATTCAATAATGATGTCCACACCTCCTGTAGGATATCACGAATGTCTTCTTCTGGCAAATCCGGAAAATGTTTTTTCACGTACCAATACATAAACTGCCTATATTTTACGTAAAGCTCCTGGCATCGATCATGATCCCTCCTATCCACGATACCACCTCCTTCGTTATTAATAGTTCCTCTTCCTATCTCCTCTTTCTTTTATGGTTTCATAATACACAACTTTCTTACATTTTTCAATAGTTTTTATTAATTTTACACAAATTTTTCTTAATTTATTGTGCAATTTTGTATCATATTGTCTATATTTGTCGCTTTTGCATATTTATATATTGCATTCTATAAGAAAGTACTTTCCTGCAAAGTAAAAAACAGATGACAGATATCGTTTTTTTGTCGACATCTGTCACCCGTTTTCGTTTTTATTCAAACATCTCTATTGTCACCTTATTACTGGTGAACTGATAGCGGAACCGTACCACGGTGTTATCTTTCTCTGTAGTGAAATATGCCTTATTTGACGAACCGCTCCTCGGATAGCCATCTGCCTGATAGGTGGCAGACAATGTTCCATACGTGGAAATAGAATAATCGTAGGTTCCCGCAAACGGAATGACCACCGATAAGGTATACGTATTATCACCAATATAATACATTCTAGTCAGCTCACTGTTAGAGTCATTCTTTATCGCTCCCACATGAGACTGAAAACTTCCGTAAACAACAATTTTTTCCGGAAGTTTCATTCCGGTTTCTTCATCATAGACATTTTCTGCTCCATAGCGGATCAGCATCTCAGGATTGGCTGCCTTCTCCCGCAGCGTATGTCCGGTCGCCCATAACTTCTTCGCGGTCTCCTCCTGATCAAATCCCATCGGGCAGGCTGCACTCTTTGTATTGATCTGATAAAAATCCTGCTCGTCCATCTGTCCGTTATCGCCACGCTTCATAGATACTTCCGCATTGTGGATCATCCGGCGGAAGGGCAGTTCAAAATAAGCATTGGGATTATTGATTTCTGTCCATCGATAGGTATACTCCAGAAAATGATTCCTGCTTGCTTCCGGCTGGTTGGCAAACCAGGCGATCTGGTCGTATCCCCACCAGTCTCTCCAGGCCAGTTCCTCTCTTGGAATGTTTTCCCGGTCATCCACCACCAGTCCGCCCCAATTGTCGTATTCCATCAGATACGGCATGGTTTTTGCAGACCAGCCATTGGGATTTTCTCCACCTTCGCTGTATCCCTCGCGCACCAGTACCAGTTCTTCTCCCGGCACTTCCGGAAGTGGCATACGGGTAAATGGCATTGCATGATAATCAAACAGCAATTTGCCGCGGATATTCACCCCATGGGTATGAGCATCCAGCAGTATCTTGTGACGTCTTCCATGAATTTTCGCATACGCGCGGATCATACCGAACAGTTCTGCTGTTTTTGCCATTCCTTTATCGTTAGCGGTATACAGGTGCACCTGCCCCATATGGAGCGCCTCATAGCCACAGTCGATGTATCGGGTTGCCCGGTAATAAAACCATAGTCTTGCATCAGCACTGCCATCACGTTTTTTTCAATCCTCTGAGTGACAAGATACTCCAGTATCTCCAGTACTCCTGCCGCCCCGCACATATCGTATTTCATTCCGTTCATACCATCGATAGTCTTCAGATGATATCCCCCGGCATCAAACATCAGACCTTTGCCAACCAGTGCCGTCCAGTCAGTCCCCGGTGCGCCCTCGTAACGGAGAACCACCATGGCAGCCTCTCTCCGGCTTCCCTGATTGACTGCTAAAAGAGCGCCACATCCAAGCTCTTCCAGCTTCTGATCTCCATAGATTTCACAGTCGATTCCCAGCTCCTGTGCCAGCGTCTGAGCATAAAATGTCAGATCTTCGGTATGTAAGTAATTGTTCGGCAGATTTCCAAGAGTTCTCGCATATCCTTTACAACGTCCCAATAATTCCCCACGCGCCAGCGCTGCTATTTCCTGCACCGAGCCTTCCAATACAAACGTATAACAGGTATCTCCATAATCACACAGTGAATCCCTGTTTTCGTATACTTTCTGTTTTCCCAGCATCTTCACCCCGTTCCGGGAAAACAGATATGCACCATCGTACAGGCTGCACACCCCATTGCAGAGCATCTGTATCCATTCCTCTTCGGAAAATCCTTCTTTTTTTACCACAATCCGGCAGTCACCGCCCCGTTTTTTTCCCAGCTTCCGAAAATTCTCCGGTGTTGCCGTTCCTTTCTCAAAAAAAACTTCTGTCTGCTGTTCTTCTGCCTGATTCGTCCATCGGATCTTCATCTTGTCCACACCCCACATACTTTTTCCCCTGTATATCCACACAATTTCCCGGTTATACAGGGGAAAACTTGAT
>OIYV01001564.1_pt1 | contig 10844 bp, 8 predicted proteins | sample 1588251 | NCBI WGS metagenome assembly OIYV01 (sample SAMN03283282) | human gut metagenome | biome: human-associated habitat; material: feces | host: Homo sapiens | place: Peru | collected 2012
GGCAGCCGCCGCACATGCCTGTACCGTCGATCATGATGGGGTTCATGGACACCGTCACCGGCGCACCGTAGGGGCGCGCGGTTTCTACAACATACTTCATCATCACCAGCGGGCCGATGGCAAAAATGCGGTCAAACGTTTCGCCCGCCGCCAGCATTTCGCCCAGCGGCACAGTCACATTGCCGCGTCTGCCCAGGCTCCCGTCGTCGGTGGTCAATATCAGCTTGTCCGAGCAGGCAGCGAAGTCCTTTTGCAATATTGCCTGCTCCGCGCCGCGAAAGCCGATGATGCTTGTAACGTTCGCGCCCTGGGCATGCAGCGCCTGCGCGATAGGCAGGGCGATGGCACAGCCCACGCCGCCGCCAACCACGCATACGCGCTGGAGGCCTGCAAGCTCCGTTGCTGTGCCCAGCGGGCCGACAAAATCGGGAATGCTCTCCCCCGCCGCCTTTTGCCCCAGCAGCAGGGTGGTTGCGCCGACCATCTGAAAGATAATGCGCACCGTGCCTGCCTGTTCATCACAGCCCGCAATGGTCAGCGGAATACGCTCACCCTGTTCGTCCACCCGCAGGATGATAAACTGCCCCGGCCGGGCCTTGCGCGCCACCAGCGGCGCCTGGATATCCATTTGAATCACGCTGGCATTCAGCGCGGTTTTTTGCACAATGCGATACATAGACTGGCTCCTTTATGGTTTTTCCGCAGAAGCGGAAGAAATTTCCTATTCTATTGTAAATCCCCTGCGGCAGGCTTTCAAGAACAAAAGAGAAAAAAAGCAGGACAAAGATCTGATGAATCTGCCGGTTCTGGTTGTAGATGATGATAAGACATGCTGTGAAAGTACAGTTGCCACACTGAAAGAAATCGGTATTACAGGTGAATGGGTTCTCTCTGGCAGAGAAGCTGTTGAGTGCTGCTATGCACGTCATGAGCTAAAAAATGATTACTTTGCTGTCATCCTGGACTGGAAGATGCCGGACATGGATGGAATAGAAACAGCCAGACAGATCCGGAAACGGATAGGAAAAGAGATTACTATTATTGTACTGACATCTTATGAATTCAGTGAGATTGAAGAAGAAGCAAAGGCTGCAGGCGTAGATGCTTTTATTGCAAAACCGCTGTTCCGTTCCAGGCTGACGGCTACATTGCGGCAGTTTACTTCAGGCAGAAAAGAAAAAACAGCAAGAAATTATCTGGATGAGCTGTCAGAAGCAGATTACACAGGAAAAAGGATTCTGCTGGTTGAGGATAATGAGCTGAACAGAGAAATTGGTGTTGAAATTCTGCAGATGACAGGGGCAGAAGTGGAAACAGCAGAAAATGGAAAAATTGCAGTTGAAAAAGTGGAAGCTTCTCCGAAAGGCTTATATGACCTTATTTTTATGGATATCCAAATGCCTGTCATGAATGGTTATGAGGCAACCGCAGCAATCAGGAGCCTTCCTGGTGAACGGGGAAAGCTGCCGATTATTGCCATGACTGCCAATGCTTTTGCAGAAGACGTACAGCTGGCCAAAAATACAGGCATGAATGGACATCTTGCGAAACCGTTGGATATGAATAAGCTGAATAATGTTCTGGAAAGCTGGCTGTAATTGCTTCCCAATTATTGAATTAATGATTTTATCAGGAAAGAATGAGGAAAATACGAGTATGGAAAAGGCAAAACATTATCTGATAGCGTTATTGTCAGGGGTGCTTGTAGCAGCTACTGTTTTGTCTGGATGTGGACAATCTCAAAAAGCGGTATCTAAAAATGATGATCATCTTACTGTGTATCTATGGGAAAATCGTTTGATAAAAAATATTGCTCCATATATCCAGGAGCAGTTTCCAGATCAGGATATTGAATTTATTATTGGTAACAATGATACCGATTTATACAGCTATTTTGAAGAACATGGTGAACTGCCGGATATCATAACTGTACGTCGATTCTCAGGAACAGATGCACAGGATCTGGAGCCGTATCTTATGGATTTTGCTTCTTATGATGTGGTTTCCAGATATTACTCTTATGCATTGCAATATTATAAAAACTCAAAAGATGAGATTCAGTGGCTTCCTATCTGCGGTATGCCGCAGACGATCATTGCCAACAAGACATTGTTTGAACAGTATGGAATCAAGATACCGGAAAATTATAAGGAATATGCACAGGCGTGCCAGCAGTTTTATGATAATGGTATAAAACCTTATTCTCTGGATCTTGCAGAAGACTGGTCTGCTCATGAAGTGATTCAAACAGGTGCAATTGGTGAATTCATGAGCCTGGATGGAATCGAATGGAGAAGCGCAGCTGAAAGTGCATCAGAGGATATAGCGTTTGATGATACATTATGGAAACGTATTTTTTCAGAAACCAATACATTTTTGAAGGACTCACATTTTACAAGTGATGATATTAGCGTCGATATTAATACTGCAGCGCAGATGTTCCTTGAGGGAAAAGCAGCAATGTTTCATGGTTATCCGGCACTTATGCAGGAATATCAGGAACAGATGGATGCAGAATTAACCCGTATACCGTTTTTTTCACAGATTTCGGATGAAGCTTTTATAAATATGACCCCTTCTTTGAATATTGCATTCAACAAAGACCTGGAAAAGGATCAGGAAAAACTGGATCTGGCATTCGATGTCCTGGATTGCATGATTTCAAAAGAAGGACAAACGCTGATTGCAGATGGAAAAGGTGTCATTTCATTAAACGTAGATGTTCCAAACATGATGGAAGATGTGCCTGGCCTGGAAGATGAAATTAATAATAATTCGGTTTATATCCGATATTCTGCTCAAAAATCATTTGAAGCCAGCCTTAAGGCTGTTCACGGATTATTGTCAGGGGAAATGGATGAAACACAGGCGTATGATGCTTTTCGCAGCACAATGAACAGTAAGGATTCAAAAGAAAAAACCACAGTAAATTTTGAAAACGAATATTCTATTTCACTAAATGATAAAAACGGTCGTGATGCGGCATCTTCTATTTTAACTACGATCAGAGAAGAAAATGATGCTCAGCTGGCTTTGGTACCATATTATTATTTTACTTCTTCCATTTACAAAGGGGAGTGCACCGACAGCCGGGTTGCTTTGATGACAGCAAAGAGTTCAGATACACCATTATATCTGGCAAAAATTAATGGCAAAGAGGTTTATGAACTTGCGGAGAAATATCTCGCTGATTCTGATGAGAAATTCCAGGTAACCAATAAATATGAATTACCAATTGCATCCGGTATGAAAATAATCGTCAGTCAGGAGGATAACGGATTCTCATTAAAGAGCATAGAAGTAAATAAGAAAAAAATAGACAAAGACAAGGAGTACTCTATTCTTCTTACAGACACCACAATGTCTGTTTTGAAAAAAATAAATCCGGAATGTGAGATCAGGCAGCTTAAGGACACAACATTATCAAGTGCATGGACTGCAGCAATGGCAAACGGACAGCAACCGTCAGCACCGGAAGATTATATAGAGGTTGAAAAATAAAAGTGGGAAAAGAACAAGCGATAACAAAAAGAAAAAAGATCATAGTACCATTGGTTTTTTTAATTCTTATACTTTTAAGCTTAATTTTTGTAAAGCTCCTTTTGAACAGGATGAACAGCTATATTGCGGAAAACGGGAAAAGCAATATGGGAGCTGTTGTTGAACAGATACAGCAGACCTATGATCTGCAGGTAAATGGATACTACAATCAGCTGCAATTGCTTGCGGATTCTCTTATTCAAGAGGGAGAAAGGTCTCTTGAACTAGATAGTAACAAAAAGTTCTTTGAGGCGTGGCAAAAAGAATCTGAAAGTACACTTATATTCCTCCAGGAAAATGGAAAGGCAATTACTACTGATGGAACAAAACTCCGGGTTGACATGCCAAGTAAACTTTTGCTGGATTTGAGGAACGGATATAACATTGGAAAATTGGTTTCTCTTGATTATAAGCAGAAGAAAAAAGATGGTTATATGGTTGCAATTCCATGTCAGGAATATACGATTAATGGGGAAACTTATACGGCAATTGGAACCTTGTATGATCATTCAAAATTAGATTCCATGTTAAGTGTGAAAAGCTATAACGGGAATGCGTATCTGTTTATGCTGGATAACGACGGAAATATTACTTATACAAACCAGCAGGAAGATAAATTTTTTAGAAACTATTCCCTGTTAAAACATTTAAAAGGAGAACGGGCAATCACAGAGAAAGAGGCTGATTCTCTTCAAAAAAAGCTGGATGGCAGAGAACAGGGAGTAGAACTTCTGGGAAATGACAAACCGTACTATCTGGGATACTGTCCGATAGAAAACAATAATACCATGCTGATCTGCATTGTAGAAAAGGGTGCCGTAGATAATGTACTGAGAGATTATCAGAAAACAATAGTGTTTGCAACAATACTCATGTCAGGTTTTATACTTTTGCTTTTTGTTGGATTATTCTACAGTATTTCCAGACGCAATCTTGCTGATCAAAAAGCGGAATATGAAAAAAGAAATAATGAACTTCAGAAGCAGGCAATGAAGGAAATGGAGGAGTCCAATAAAAAACTGAAAAAGGCAAAAGACATTACAACGGAAGCCTTGCAGACAGCTGAAAATGCAAATAAGGCGAAAACAGATTTCCTGTCCAATATGTCACATGATATTCGTACACCAATGAATGCAATTATCGGAATGACATCATTAATCAGACACGATGCAGGGAATAAAGATAAAGTAATAGAGTATGCGGATAAAATAGATATTTCATCACAGCATCTGTTAGGAATCATTAATGATGTTCTGGATATGAGTAAGATTGAAGCAGGGAAAACAGTTTTTAAATATAATGATTTTTCTATTCTGAATTTTATACAGGAAATCAATACCTTATTCCATTCACAGATAGACGAAAAAAAACAGACACTTACGATCATAAAAGAAAACATCCGGCATGAGTGGGTAAATGGAGACCAGGTTCATTTAATGCAGATTTTCAGCAACTTGCTTTCTAATGCAGTGAAGTACACGCAGGAAGGTGGAAAAATTCAGTTTCTGGTAGAAGAATGTGAGACAAAGTCATCTGTCTATGCAAAGTATCGTTTCTTAGTCAGCGATAATGGAATGGGAATGTCGGCAGATTTCAAGGAGACAATTTTTGATCCGTTTACTCGTGCTGAAGATTCTGTGACGAATAAGATACAGGGAACCGGTCTTGGAATGGCTATTACCAGAAATCTGGTTAAAGCAATGGGAGGCACCATAGACGTGGAGAGTGAACTGGGACAGGGAAGCTGTTTTGAGGTTCTGATAGATCTGAGAATTGCAGAGGATAGATCTGTTTCTTCAATAGTACAGGAAGAAAAGAATGAACAGAATGATAATATCTTTCAAGGAATGAGATTCCTGTGTGCGGAGGATAATGAGCTGAATGCAGAAATCCTGACGGAACTGTTAAAGATTGAGGGTGCAGAATGTACTATCTGTGAAAATGGTGAAGAGATTTTGAAGACATTTGAAAAGTCTGCACCAGGGGATTATGACATGATCCTGATGGATGTGCAGATGCCTGTTATGAATGGTTATGAGGCAACGAAGGCAATCCGCAGAAGTTCTCATGAGTTGGCAAAGAAGATTCCGATTATTGCAATGACCGCCAATGCATTCTCGGAGGATATTCAGCATTCTCTGGCAGCCGGTATGAATGCTCATGTTTCAAAACCGGTTGAGATGAGGGTGTTGGAAAAAACGATCAGAAGCATAAAATCCGGCGGGGGGCACCGAACCGCAGGTCATTGAACAGTGATGAATGGGTTTGATGCGGCAGTGCTATTAACGGAGATTGATTTGATTCTTTTGCAGAAGATGTACTGCTGGCAAAAAATACAGGCATGAATTAGGATAAAGGCAGACCGGTGGAGAGAAAAATCTCTGCCGGTTTTATTTATGAGATCAAATCAGAGCATGTGAGAAAAAAGAGGTAAAATAGTGTATCACACATTTCATTTCTCGCTTTTAGATGGGCAGGATAGTTGGATTTTATGATTTGAAAATTACTGGACTGATAAGTGAATAGGTTGTCTCGGTTGGACTAGTATGAACCTGCATAAAAGTTGCTCCTAAACGAGGGGGCGGAGGTTCAAATCCTCTTGGCGACGGGCTTCAAAGCGTTCGAAAATGTTAGCTGGATTAGCTGACAACGAACGCTTTTGTTATTTTCTAATCACGTTCGTGACATGAAATTCCATTCAAAATGATCAATTTCCAGCTAACGCAATCCGATTTTTGTTAGCTGACAGCTAATCAAAATTACCGGTTTGCAAACATGGGTTTTAGGAAGTCCAGCTAACATTTGGGTTCCGCTCTGTTGTCACCCCTTATTCGGGGATGTAAATCAGAGAAAAGGCGGGAAAAGAAACAATCTCTCCCAAACCTGCAAACATAAATTAGCTGAAACAGTATTCAATTCTATTAGCTACAGCTAATGGTCAAACAGCAATGTCTGTTTGGAACTTTACTATCTATAAAAGTTCCAGGCAGGCATTTTTTATTTCCTGAATCCTGGAGGAAAGGAGTCAAGATGACTGAGCCAAACAGACAATCAGGAGAAAACGAAGAAAGAATCATAGAAATTGAGATTGAGCGTCTTCGACCGTTCAAAGAGCATCCGTTTCAGGTGAAAGATCGAATGTCTCTTTCCATCAAGAATCAGTGGTTTGACGACAAAAACAGAGCATATATCTACTTTTCCATCGAAGATATCATGGAATTACTGAATTGTGGCAGAAATAAAGCCATCAAATCCATGAGAGAACTGGATGACGAAACAGGAATTGGTCTGATCGAGAAACGCAGACAGGGATTTGGAAAGGTGAACGTTATCTACGCTACGTGAAAACCTTTATGCCTGAGAAAATAGATGAGAAAAAATTTGAAGAGGAATTAAAGAAGTTTAAAAAACAAACTTCTGTGGAAAATGAGGAATCTACAGAAGTTTACAATTCAAACTTCATGAAGTCCCAAAATCAAACTTCTAGAAGTCCCGAAAACAAACTTCAAGAAGTTTACATTTCAAACCATACCGTCACTTAAAAAAGACACACCAGCCGATGTGGTAGCATTTATGTGGGAGTACATGAAAGTACCGGAGGATTCAAGAGAAAAAGTTAAGAATCTGCTTAAAGATGCAAATGAAAATGGAGTAAAATTAAGTCATCAGGCACCAACACTGTATGATGTTGTCCCAAAAGAAGAAATTGCTGAATTTGAAGAGCTTATGCGCAAAACCATAGCTGACATTGTATCAGAAGCCAGTAGCGTTGCCTGTTGGGTGTATGTGCAGAAATATGTGAAGCACAAAACCCTAAACGAAATGCTGCAAGAATTGCCAGACGTAGGTCAATTCATCCTAGCTATGGATACCTGGTTTGAAAAACTGATGGAGAAATAATCTAGGAAAATAGTTTAAAGTTTACATGTTATGATCATGTATGAAGTTGGAACAAAATAAAAGAATTGTGCTATACTATTGTTCAAGAAAAAAATCATTGACATATTTCAATCTATTTAGGAGGATAAACGATCATGTGTACAGCAGCAACTTATAAAACAAAAGATTTTTACTTTGGACGAACCCTCGATTATGAATTCTCTTATGGTGATCAGATAGTAATTACACCACGTAATTATGCGTTTAATTTTCGCCATGTTGGCGATATGAAAAATCATTATGCAATTATTGGAATGGCTCATGTTGCAGAGGATTATCCTTTGTATTATGATGCTATGAATGAAAAAGGAGTGGCAATGGCAGGACTGAATTTTGTCGGAAATGCTGTTTATGCTGCGATTAAGCCAGATGTGGAAAATATTGCACAGTTTGAATTTATTCCGTGGATTTTAAGTCAGTGTTCTTCTTTAGTTGAAGTTCGCGAGCTTCTTGAACGAATTAATATTGTTAATACTCCTTTCAGCGAGCAATTACCATTAGCACAATTACACTGGATCATTTCTGATGAGAATGAGTCAATTACGGTAGAATCTATGTCAGATGGTTTGCATATTTATGACAATCCAGTAGGAGTGCTTACGAATAATCCGCCATTTCCACAGCAGATGTTTCAACTAAATAATTATATGTATTTATCTCCTAAACAGCCCAGAAATACTTTCTGCGAAAATTTGGCTCTTGATGCATATAGTAGAGGTATGGGAGGATTAGGTCTTCCGGGAGATCTCTCATCTTCCTCACGCTTTGTACGTGTAGCTTTTACAAAGGTAAATGCAATTTCAGGTGAATCAGAGGAAGAAAGCGTTAGCCAATTCTTCCACATTCTCGGATCTGTGGATCAGCAACGAGGATGTTGCGAAGTAGCGGATGGAAAATATGAAATCACATTGTATACGTCGTGTTGTAATGTTACAAAAGGTATTTATTATTACAATACTTATGAAAACCATCAGATCAGTGCAGTAGATATGCATGTAGAAAATCTGGATAGTGATAAAATGATTTGTTATCCAGTAATTCAAGGAGAACGAATCAACTATCAAAATAAATAATGTTTTGAAATCAGGGATGAGGTAGAAAGGAAAGTTCCATGACAAAAGATGAAGTAAAAAAACTCAGGATGAACAGTCCGGAATCACTACAGTTTTTAAATAATGCTACAAAATTTTATAATTTAATGATGATGTATCGTTGTGCTATTCGGGAGATACAAACTAAACTTGAGGTTTTGGATGATGAATTTTCAGTTGAGAACAATCGAAATCCTATTTCTTTTATAAAAACAAGAATTAAGCAGCCCAATAGTATTTACGATAAACTGCAGAAGATGGGATATGAATTTACAACAGAAAATATACAGACATATCTCAATGATGTAGCAGGCGTTCGAATAGTTTGTGCGTTTATTGACGATATTTATATGATATCAGATTTGATTACCCAACAGGATGATATTAAAGTTATTGAAATAAAAGATTATATAAAAAATCCAAAATCGAATGGTTATCGAAGCTATCATATGATTGTTGAAATACCAGTATTTTTTGCTAAGGGTAAAACACCTATGCGTGTAGAATTACAGATTCGAACCAATGGTATGGATTTCTGGGCAACATTGGAACATCAACTTCGCTATAAAAAAGGAATTGAAGAAATGCCTGGCTATGATGAGATAAGTGAAGAATTACTTCATTCTGCAAGAGCTATCATTGAAGCAGATAATGAAATGCAGAGAATAAAAGACAAAATTGGTATGTTCCACGAAATTTAGGGAGAAAACTGAGCAAGTAGGAAGGTGGAATATATATGAAACAAGATACTTTAGAGGGCAAAGCAAAAACAAAAAATGGGGTAAAACGGCTGTGTTTTTCCATAATCTGCATTCTTCTGGAAGTGATTTTTATTATTACTATCGTAACACGCTTGAATGAATATGCAGAAATCATAAATTTATTTACAAGGATTTTGAGTGGGATCTTGGTTTTGGGATTGTACGCATCAAATAAGACATCCTCTATGAAAATGCCTTGGGTCATCTTAATTCTAATTTTCCCAATTATGGGTGTAGGCCTGTATTTGTTGATTGGTTTGAATGGTGGCACACATAAAATGCGTGAGCGATATGCAGAAATTGATAGCAAATTGTTACCAATGCTTCCGGACAGTCAGGAGTGTTTGAGCAAAATAAAAGAAACAATTCCGAAAGCAGGAAATATAGCAAGTTACATACAAAGAAATTCGCAGTATCCAATCTATCAGAATACGGATATTGTGTATTTTGATGAAGCAGTGAAAGGATTAGAGGCACAGCTTAAGGATTTGGAGAAAGCACAGAAGTTTATCTTTATGGAATATCATGCGATAGAAGACGCTGAAGCATGGCATAAGATTCAAGATGTTCTGGAAGAGCGAGTAAAAGCAGGTGTGGAAGTTAGAGTATTCTACGATGATATGGGTTCTATAGGCTTTATTAACACAGATTTTGTGAAAAAGATGGAGGCAATAGGAATTCATTGCCGTGTATTCAATCCGTTTATGCCAGGTTTAAATCTGTTTTTGAACAATCGTGATCATAGAAAAATAACAGTTATTGATGGAAAAGTCGGATTTACAGGTGGATATAATCTAGCAAACGAATATTTTAATTACACACACCCGTATGGACAGTGGAAAGATACAGGTATTCGTTTAGAAGGAGATGCTGTTCAGTCGCTTACGGTGACATTTTTGGAAATGTGGAATGCAGTAAGTGATAAGGATGCTAATGATTCTGATTTTAGTAAATACCTTTTCCACTATGATTATGCGGCACAGCAAACTGGGTTTGTTCAACCTTATGCAGACAGCCCTATGGATAATGAGCAAGTAGGAGAAGAAGTTTATATCAGTATGATAAATAAAGCTGAAAAATATTGTTGGTTTATGACTCCATATCTAATCATAACAGATGAAATGACGCATGCGTTATGTCTGGCTGCTAAGCGAGGGGTAGACGTAAGAATTATCACACCTGGTATCCCTGATAAAAAATTCATTTATAATATAACTCGTTCTTTTTATCATGGATTAGTTAAACATGGTGTTCGTGTTTATGAGTGGACTCCTGGTTTCTGTCATGCAAAAATGAGTGTGGCAGATGACTGTATGGCAACTTGTGGAACAATTAATCTGGATTATCGAAGTTTATATCACCATTTTGAAAACGGCTGTTTTATGGCAGATTGTCAGGCAGTTGTGGAAATAAAAAATGATCTGATAAGAACGATGGGAGAATGTCGTGATGTGACAGACCAATATCAAACCGGACGAAGTGCATATTTGCGACTGGGACAATTATTTATGAG
>OIYV01001566.1_pt1 | contig 10843 bp, 10 predicted proteins | sample 1588251 | NCBI WGS metagenome assembly OIYV01 (sample SAMN03283282) | human gut metagenome | biome: human-associated habitat; material: feces | host: Homo sapiens | place: Peru | collected 2012
TTATAATTTAGAAAACGAAAGCTATAAATTTACTTTAGGGGTGAAAGTTCCAGTTACAACTTTGTGTCCCTGCTCTAAAGAAATTTCAGAAAATGGAGCGCACAATCAAAGAGCAATAATTAATGTTAAAGTTTCTTATGACAGAACAGAACATTTATGGATAGAAGATTTGGTTGAAATGGTTGAAAAATCGGCATCTTCTCCTGTTTATCCCTTGTTGAAACGAGAAGATGAAAAATTCGTAACTGAATCGGCTTATGAAAATCCAAAGTTTGTAGAAGATGTTCTTCGTGATGTTATTTTAACATTGAGAAGTAATGAAATTATAAAAGAGTTTGAGGTGGAATGCGAAGCTATGGAAAGTATTCACAACCATTTGGCGTGGGCTTATCAAAAAGAAGTAAAAGATTGGTAAATCTAATTTAACATTAATTGATTTTACAGTATCGTTATTTTATAATATTTTTACAAGGAAGTATTTTATAAGTAGTGTGTAATTATGTCGGAAATAGATGAAAAATTAGAAGAAATCAAAAATGAAATGAATGATGAAACTGATGAGGAAGTATATAACATTTTAGAGGATTCAAAAAAGAGTAAAAAGAAAAAATAATTGGTGAATTGCAATAGTAAATGACATCGTTCAAATAAGGAAACATAATGCAAAAGTAAATGCCACTAAAAAATCAGTATAATGAACATGCTGATTTTTTGCCAATTTGTACTAATTCTAAAAGTAAATGACATTTTAAATTAATTGATTTTAATGTCCTTATTACACCATCAAAAATAATAAAGAAACATACTTAAAATATAATTAAATTTTGTAAAGTCATTCTCTTTTTATTCCAATTTCCTTTTGACAAGCAGAAACATTATTTATTTTATCTTAGTCGTTGTAATGATTATTATTTTCAAAAAATGAAAATAATAATCATTAAACTCCATTAATGTAAAATAACATTTCTTTACTTGTCAAAAGTTTTCTCGGCATAAAAGTCTAATTTTTTAAATCACTATTAATTTGATTATTCAAGAATTTTATATTAGCCTTTTGTATATCATCTTCATTTAGATATTTTTTTATGTTATTAATGTTTTATCGGTTATTCTAAAAGTAAGTGACACTCAAATTCAAAAATGTCATTTACTTTCAGAATTAAGAAGAAAAAATAATTTACTCTTTTTTTGTTGACTTTATAATGAAACTATTTTACAATATTAGTACTTTTAAGGGGGACTATTAATGGAAAATATTCAAGTACTAAAGGGATTATCACTAATTTATGATAAAAAAAATGATAAAGAAAAATTAGAAAAAGCATTAAATTTCATAAAAAAAAATGCATTTCTTTTTAGTGATTTAATAAATGAAGACAATGGTAAAGTTATAAATGTTAATGAGTTTGAAGATTTTGTTGAGAATATAGTTAATCAAGTAATACAAGATGAACAAACGAAGAAAGCAATTGAAAATGAAGATTTTTTACCATCATTTTATTTAACATATTTAATATTAAAAAATGATATGGTAGGAAATACTATATTTGAAATTCCTAAAAATGTAACAATGGAATTAGTATTATTTTTAATGTCTGTAAAGTATTATAATTACAATTTATCAGATATATGTAAAACACTTTTTTCTGAAAATTCTGAAGAATATGAAAAAATTATTTCTTGTGTAAAAGATTCTCAAAGGATTAATGTTTATAATTATCTTTTAAAATATATGAATGCTTTTTTCGAAGAATATGATTCAGTGATGTTAGATAATTTAGAAAGTATTATTAATGAAATCATAAGTAATGGTATTAATTATTTTAATGCTTTAATAAATGAAAATGAAAAAACAAGTGATTTAAAAAAACTGTCAGAATTTGAATTCGATAATTTATTTATAGATTTTTTAAATGATATAAAGGCACCAGCACAATGGGTGAATATTTATCAATATTTAAAAACTAATAGATTAATAAGTTTTGAATATAGTGATGAGGTTGAAAATGGACAATGCTATTTAGATGATAAATTGCAAATAAGAAAGATAGAATTAATTGGTGATGGTACAATAAGAACCTTTGTAACATTTGTACATGAATTTATTCATTATGTTTCACTAATAAACTCTGAAGATATTGATTTTTCGTTAATTGAATTCCCTTCGATATATTTTGAAAATATTGCAGCAATGTTTTTGAAAAATAAAGGCTATGATGAGAAAATTGTAGAAGATGTACTCAACACTAGAAATACTAATAATTGTAGTTTGTTTATTCCCCAAATAATACAATTAAAAGAAATATTAGAGTATAGAAAAAATGGTTTATTTTCTATTGAAAAAAGAATTGAATTTAATAGAAACATGATTGATGGAATAAATCAATCAAGAATAAAGATGGCAAAGTTATTACAAGAAGCAGGAGTTCAAGAAATACCACAACATTATCTTCAGTTAGAGGAAAGAGATCCAGTTGAGATTACTTATGCAGAAATTGATGACAAAATTGAAGAGTTTGTAAAATCTGGGTTATTGATATTAAGTGGGTATCAATATCTTGTTGGAAGTTTACTATCATCATATCTTTTAGAAACAAAAATTATTAAGCTTTGCAATGAAAAAATGATTGATATAACAAATAATTTAGATAAATATACTATAAAAAGTATAAGAGATTTATTTGATAATGATATAACAGTACAAGATAAAATATATTTATAATTATAAATATCTGAAATTAGAATTTTTTTGTTGCAAGTAAGCAAGATGTATGGTAGTATACATACTTGACGAGGGTAATATGGAAATAAGTAAGGAAAAGTTAAGATACACTTTAAGAAATATACGAAGACTTTCAGGAGGTGGCGGAGATGGTACTTGCTATTATAATCCAAAAATTGATAAAGTCATAAAAATATTTCATTGCTTTGATGAACCTTTTTTATATGATTATCCTTTAAAAGAGGAAGTTTTAAAATTTAATTCAATTGAACTTACTTATTTTATATTTCCAATAGATGTAATAACGGTAAATGGCCACGTGGTAGGGTATATTGCAGATTATATTAAAGCTAAAAATTTATATAAAACAAATCCTCTTGATATAAACCTTTTAGATTTTATGACAGGAACTTTAAATATGTATCGTGACATAAGAAAAATATCTAATGAGGGCATTGTAATATATGATCTTATTTATAATTTAATGCAAAATAAAAACGAAATTTATGCTATTGATACTGATGATTATTTCTTTAGTGATAAAGAAGATGTTTTACGAAGAAATGTTAATACATTTAATGATTCAATAATGACCTTTTTAGTGGATAATTATTTTGATGAATTTGTTCAAAGTAATAAAGAGTTATTAGAAATGTATAAAGGGAAAGATATAAATTTACTTGATTTTTTAACTTTATTTTATAAATTGCTTTCTGAAAATATTGGCAAAGATATCATTACTTTAAATGATGCAAAGTCTTTAGTTAATAAAAAATATTATGAACCTAATTTTATAAGAAGTATAAAAAGGTAGTAAGTAATTAAACTCAAATTTTGAGTTTTTTTTATTTTGTGTATTGACAGTGTAATACAATAGTAATAAAATTATATTGAGGTGACAAAGTTGAAAGAATCTATTTTAAGTGTAAGGGTTGATGAGAAAGATAAAAAAGATTTTGAAGTTTTTTGTAATAATACTGGAATGAATATTTCTACTGCAATTAATTTATTCATAAAAACAGTTTTAAGAGAGGGAAGGATTCCATTTCAAATATCTACAAAGGATTATAAAAAATATGTTAATGAAAAAATTAAGGAAGCTGAAAATGAGTTGTTAAATGGTGGAAAAACTTATAAGGCTGAAGAAGTTTTAGAAATAATAAAGGGAGTGATTTAAATTATGTATCAACTAGAATTTCTTGATAGTTCCATAAAGGATATGATAGAAATAGCAGGTTATATTAGTAATAATTTAAATAACAAATCAGCTGCATACTCGTTAATTAATAAAATTATAAGCTCTGCAAATGATTTAGTTTTATTTCCATATAGTTCTTCAATAGATAAATCGCTCACTAATACAAAACTATTGTATAGGAAAATCAAAATCAAAAACTACTATATATTTTATACAATTGATGCAAAAAATCAAAAAGTTATTGTTGTTAGAGTGCTTTATTCTAAACGGAATTATAAAACTATAATGTAATTAAACTCAAATTTTGAGTTTTTTTATTTTGTAAGGGCATTGACAAAATGAATTATGATGATATACTTAATAAGTGCATAAAGAAGTATGAGAGGTTGTTATGGATAATAATGTTTTAAAAAATATAAAAATATTTCATCAATTAGTAATTAATAGTATAGGTGTTAAAGATATGCCAAAGTATCCTAGTGTAACTACTACTCAAATTCAAATTATGGAATATATTATAAGTAGGCCTAAAAAATGTGCACTTCAAAAGGAATTTGAAAAAGTTTTAGGACTTTCAAGAGCTACAGTATCAAGTGTTTTAATTACTATGGAAAAAAATGGTTTAATTGTAAGAATTACTGATAATATTGATACAAGGACTAAAAAGATTGTTTTAAGTAGTAATGCTCAAAGAGTTTTTAATAGTAGTAAAGAAAAAATTAAAAAGATCGAGGATATTTGTCTTAAGGATATAACTGAAAAAGATTTAAATACATTTATAAATGTTTTATCTAAAATGACAGAAAATTTAAAGGAGGAAAGAAATGAGAAAATTATTTAAAAATTTAAGAAAAAAAGACTATTTATTAATTTTAATATGTGCTGTAATTATTTTTAGTGAAGTTTGGTTAGAACTTAAAATGCCAGATTATATGAGTAATATTACAGTTCTTGTTCAAACCGATGGTAGTAAGATGAGTGAAATATTAAAAAATGGTGGTTATATGTTACTTTGTGCTTTTGGTTCACTTGTCGGAGCGGTAATAACTAGTTATATTTTAACTTATGTATCAACAACATTTTCAAAAAATATTCGTAAAAAAGTATTTACAAAGACAATGGATTTAGCTACTGCTGAAGTAAAAAATTTTTCTGTAAGTAGTTTAATTACAAGAACAACAAATGATGTTAGTCAAATTGAATTAGTATTATCAATGGGATTATCACTTTTGATAAAAGCTCCGATGACTGCAGGATGGGCAATACTTAAAATACTTAATAAAAGTTGGCAATGGAGCGCTCTTACTGCAGTATGCGTATTAGTCCTTCTTACAACGATAGGTATTATAACAAGTATTGTTTTACCTAGATTTTCTTTAGTTCAAAAATTGATTGATAAAGTTAATCGTGTAACAAGAGAAAATTTAACTGGTATAAGAGTAGTTCGTGCTTTTAATGCTGAGAATTTCCAAGAGGATAAATTTCAAAAAGAAAATGATGATTTAACAAATACACAACTATTTAACCAAAAATGTTTTGCAGTAATGGAACCAGTTATGCAAATGGTAATGTATACTTTAACTTTAGGAATTTATTTTATCGGAGCAAATCTTATTAATAATTCTATAATGGCTGATAAACTTACACTTTTTGGTGATATGGTTGTATTTTCAACTTATGCAATGCAAATAATTATGTCATTTATAATGCTTTCGATGATATTTATGATGCTTCCTAGAGCAAATGTGTCCGCAACTAGAATTAACGAAGTTCTTGATGAAAAGTTAACAGTTAATGAAGGCTTATTTAATGGCGATACAAAAGAAACTGGTACAGTTGAATTTAAAAATGTTTCATTTAAATATCCAGATGCCGATGAATATTTACTAAAAAATATTTCTTTTAAAGCAGAAAAAGGTCAAACTATTGCTTTTATAGGTTCAACTGGTAGTGGTAAAAGTACACTTATTAACTTAGTTCCAAGATTTTATGATGCTTCCGATGGAGAAGTTTTAATTGATGGTGTTAATGTAAAAGATTATACTTTTGAATCTTTACATAATAAACTTGGTTATGTTTCTCAAAAAGCTGTTATGTTTGATGGAACTGTTAAATATAATGTCTCTTATGGTAAATCTAATAAAAAAATTACTAAAGAAAAAGTTGAGGAAGCGCTTAAAATTGCACAGGGATATGATTTTGTTTCTAAAATGGACAAAGGCATAGATTCACATATAGCTTCCGGAGGAACCAATGTCTCTGGTGGACAAAAACAAAGACTTTCTATTGCAAGAGCAATTGCTAAAGATCCAGAAATATATATTTTTGATGACTCTTTTTCCGCTCTTGATTATAAAACTGATTCTGTTTTAAGAAAAGCTTTAAAAGAAAATGTGAAAGATGCAACAACTTTAATTGTGGCTCAAAGAATAGGTACAATACTTAATGCTGATAAAATTGTTGTACTTGATAATGGTAATGTAGTGGGAATAGGAACACATAAACAGTTATTAAAAAATTGTGATGTTTATAAAGAAATAGCATATTCCCAACTTTCTAGAAAGGAGCTTGAAAATGCATAATAAAAAAATGGAAAATGCTAAAGACTTTAAAGGTTCTTTAAAAAGATTAATTTTAGAATTAAAACCATTTAAAGTACTTATATTCATAAGTTTAATTCTAGCAATTTTTGGTTCCACTTTAACAATTAGTGCTCCAAATAGGCTTTCTAAATTAACTGATGAAATTCAAAAAGGATTAGTTATTAACACTAAAAATTTAAATATTTTAAATGAAAGTCTTACTACTTCTTTTGGTAAAGATATTGAAATTGATGGAGTAATAGTAAATGCAAGTGATCAAATAGAGTATGCTAAAATTTCACAAAATCTTAATAAAAATATGAATACAAATGATTTATATAAAGCACTTGATGAGATGCCAGAAAGTATTCAAAAGGTAATTAAGCCTAAAATGAATATTGATAAAATTAAAAATATTTGTATTATACTTTTAACAATATATTTTGTAAGTGCAATATTTAACTTTTTACAATCTTTTTCAATGACACATGTTTCAAATAATTTTGCAAGAAAACTTCGAGAAAGAATTTCACATAAAATAAATACTTTACCGCTTAAATATTTTGATAATCATCAAACAGGTGATGTGCTTTCAAGAGTAACAAATGATGTTGATACCCTTGCTCAAACACTTAATAATTCATTATCAGCTCTTGCTAGTAATGTAACACTTTTATTAGGTTCAATTATAATGATGTTTAAAACTAATGCTCTTATGAGTGTTACAGCTATCATTTCATCGTTATTAGGTTTTGTATTTATGGCAATTATTCTTTTAAAAAGTCAAAAATATTTTGTAAAAAGACAAGAGGGTTTAGGTAAACTTAATAGTCATATTGAAGAAATATATTCAGGATTAAATGTTGTAAAAGTTTATAATGGACAAGATGATGCAAATACAAAGTTTGATAAAATAAATAATGAAGTAAGTGAATGCAGTAGAAAAAGTGGGTTCTTATCTGGACTTATGCATCCAATGATGGGTTTTGTTGGTAATTTTGGTTATGTTGCAGTATGTATAGTTGGAGCACTTCTTACTATGAATGGTAAAATATCATTTGGTGTTATTATTGCATTTATTACATATGTTAGATTATTTACAATGCCACTATCCTCAATTGCTCAAGAGTTTACTTTTATTCAGTCAGCTTTAGCTTCTTCAGAAAGAGTATTTGAATTTTTAGATGAAGAGGAATTACCTAAAGAAGAAAATAAAGATAAGCTTCTTAAAAATGATGTAAAAGGTAATATAGAGTTTAAAAATGTATCATTTAAATATGATGAAAATGGCAAAACAATTATTAAAAATTTCTCTGCAGATGTAAAATCAGGTCAAAAGATTGCAATTGTTGGTCCAACTGGTGCTGGTAAAACTACAATGGTTAATTTACTTATGAAGTTTTACGATATTCATGATGGTGATATAACCATTGATGGTAAAAGTATTTCTAATTTAACAAGAGAAAATGTTCATAGTTTATTTACAATGGTACTTCAAGATACATGGCTTTTCGAAGGAACTGTTAAAGATAATATTAGATATAATAATTCAAAAATTGCTGATAAAGAAATTGAAAGTGTATGTAAATATATTGGACTAGATCATTTTATTAAAACACTTCCAAATAATTATGATACAGTAATATCTGAAAATGATAATATTTCTGCAGGGCAAAAACAACTTCTTACTATTGCAAGAGGTATGTGTGAAAAAGCGCCTCTTTTAATACTTGATGAAGCGACTTCAAATGTTGATACAAGAACCGAAGAACTTGTGCAAAAAGCTATGGATAAATTAATGGAGAATAAAACTTCATTTATAATTGCCCACAGACTTTCAACAATAAAAAATGCAGATTTAATACTTGTTATGAATGAGGGTAATATTATAGAACAAGGTTCTCACGATGAACTTATGAAAAAAGATGGCTTTTATGCTAAACTTTATAATTCTCAATTTGAATTATAATTCGAAAGGTAACTGTTATGGTTATCTTTTTTTATTGTTATTATTGACTTAACCATATATAAAAAATATAATGTATTTATAAAAAAGGAGATATAATGAAACAAATTGAGATTACAACATATGTTAATAATACTTTGCAAGAGGTTGATGATATTTTAAAAAGACAAGGATTTAAGGTAATAAGGAAAAGTAAAATCAAAGATATTTATAAAACTTTAAAATATAATGAATTAAATAAAAATAATATATTAAATATTTTATCTGAATCAGTTTTAATAAGGTATTTAAAAGTTAACGATAAAGATGAATACAAAAAATTAACTTATAAAAATAAAATTTATGATAATGATATTGTTATTTCTGAAGAAAAAATAAATGTTACAATAGATGATATAAATAAAATGAATAAATTACTTGAATTAATTGGTTTAAAAACAATTGTAAATGTTAATTATGATGTAATTGTTTACTCTAATGATGATATTGAATTTTGCTTTCAAAGTGTAGGGAATTTAGGATTATTATTAGAATATGAAAATAAAAATGATTATGATGGTTATACAAATGAAGAAATACTTAGTGAAAAATATAAAATGCTAAAGGAAATTCAAAAGTATGGTTTAAATATTTCAAATGATATAGATGTAAAAAAAGCATTTGAGTTAATAAAACATAAATTTTTATCTATTGACAAAGAAAAAATATAGTTATACAATAAACTTGTAAATCGATGAGAAAGAAAAGTAGATATTATTTGTTTTAAAGAGAGTAACTAGTGGTGGAAAGTTATAAATGGGTAATATACGAAATGGGCTTTCAAGAGGCTACCGAAATAGTAGTAGGCTAGCACGGAGTACTTAACTTCGTTAATAAAGTAGCATGTATAATTGTACATGAATTGCACTTTTTAGGTGGCATTAATAAGAACTTAAATCTTATCCTAACTGTTGAGGATAAGATTTTTTTAAGAAAGAGGGATAATATGAAAAAAAGAATATTAACAGGATTAAAACCAACAGGAGAACTTACTTTAGGTAATTATATTGGAGCAATATCACAAATGGTGGAGCTTTCTAATGATGAAAATAACGAAGTATATCTTTTTGTAGCAGATCTTCATGCACTTACTGAATATCAAGATCCAAATACTTTAAGAGATAGAATTAAAAAGTTTATTGCAATGTATATCGCATGTGGAATTGATCCAAAGAAAGTAGTTATTTATATTCAATCAGATAATGAATATATTCCAATGATTTCATGGATTTTAGAGTGCAACACTTATTATGGAGAAGCCTCAAGGATGATTCAATTTAAGGAAAAATCAAAAGGTAAAGAAAACTTTACAGTGGGACTTTTAACATATCCAATTTTAATGGCCGCAGATATTTTGTATTGTGATTCTGATTTTGTCCCAGTAGGTATAGATCAAAAACAACATGTTGAAATTGCCCGTGATATAGCAGAAAGATTTAATAATAAATATGGCCAAACTTTTAAACTTCCACAGCCTTTAATTAGTAAAGAGGGAGTTAAGATTAAAGATTTAAAAGATCCTACCAAAAAAATGAGTAAGTCTGAAACAAATCCAAATGGTGTTATATCTTTATTTGATAGCCCAGAAATGGTTACTAAAAAGATTATGGGAGCAACTACAGATAGTGAAAATTTAGTTTATTTTGATGAAGAAAATAAACCAGGTATTTCAAATTTACTTAATATTGCAAGTGTTATTTCTAAAAGAACTACAGAGGATATTGCGAATGAATATAAAACAGCTGGATATGGTAATTTTAAAAAGTATGTTGCTTCATTAACATCACAGATGATTAGTGATATTCAAGAAAAATATAATCATATTATAAGTTCTGGTAAACTCGAAGAAATATTAAATAAAGGTAAAGAAAACTCCAGAAAACTTGCTTATGAAAAAATGAACCAAATGAAGAAAAAAGTTGGACTTAACTAAAACAAAGTGTTATAATTTAATTATATCTTATAAAGAGTGATGGAGGGACTAGCCCGTTGAAGTCACACCAACCTATTAAATTAGGTGGTAATGCTAGAGCTATAAGATAACTTTATCATTCAAGATATTGTTATCTTGGATGTTTTTTTATGAAAGGAGGAAAGTTTTATTAAGCATTTTCTTTTAAGATGAAAAAAGAAAAGGAGTATAAATGAAAATTTTTAGTAACGAAATAGTATTTCGTGGTCACCCAGATAAAGTATGTGACCAAATAAGTGATGCACTTTTAGATGCATATTTAAGTGAAGATAAATCCTCACGATGTGGAATTGAAGTAATGGGAGGAAAAGGTAAAATATTTGTAACTGGTGAAGTTACAAGTAGTGTAAAAGTAAATGTTTCA
>OIYV01001567.1_pt1 | contig 10840 bp, 10 predicted proteins | sample 1588251 | NCBI WGS metagenome assembly OIYV01 (sample SAMN03283282) | human gut metagenome | biome: human-associated habitat; material: feces | host: Homo sapiens | place: Peru | collected 2012
CTATATAATCAACTAGATTGCTACCTCTAGCATATCCTAGTTGTACTATTATTATACCATGCTTTACATAATATGTCAAGTAGTTATAATCTATCCGGACCTTTAAATAAGTCTTTTAATACACTTGATTTTTCAGATATTGGATCTTCATTCTGAGAATAGTCTATCTCACAAGTATCATCAGATGTATCGCTTGTTTTTAATATTGAAGCTTTTTCTTGATCTAACATTTTTATTAGTTCATTTCCTTCTATTACATCTAAATTGTATTCTTTTGCCTTGTTTTTTGCGTTGTCAGTTATTCCATCTTTTAATGATTTAACTATTACTGTAGTATTGTGAATATGTTCCTTTTTTGAATATTCATAAATAGTTTCTATATTGCTTGGGATTATTGAAGTTATATCATTTCTCATTGCATATAAAAAATTTTCTCCTAAATTATTTGCAGTAACTATTGTAATGTTTCCACTCAACTGTTTTGTTTTTATCTCGGAAAACTCTTTTTCCCTCAATAATCTTATTAATTTATCCAAACTAACTCTTTCATTATAGTTATTTATTTCTTTTTTAGAAATTATACTACATAATAACATAATAATTATAAAAATAATAAATCCTGCCATTACTTTCTCCCTTTCTTTTATTTTTTTCTATATTATATCATAAATATTTTTTAAATTGTTATTAATTTATCTTATTATTAATTTATCAAATTTCGAATTTACATATGCTTCTAGTTTAGTCATAAATTCATTTGGTGGTATTTCTTTTTTTGCTACCATGTCCAATCCTTTTTCCCAACTTGCTGTTAGTTTTGGATTAAGCATATCTGGCATAGTTTTATTTACTACGTCATATATTGCTTCACCTTTTGGTGTTGGTGTAATTATTTGTGTTTTATTGTTTATAGCAATATAACTTATTTTTTCTAATTTTTTTATTATCTCTGCTCTTGTTGCACTTGTTCCGATCCCTGCTCCTTTTATTTGCTCTCTTAATTCCTCATTTTCTATTAATTTTCCCGCGTTTTCCATTGCTAAAATCATAGTTCCTGAGTTGTATCTTGTTGGTGGAGAAGTTTCGGCTTCTTTTGTTGTTAACTCTAATATTTTTATTTCTTGTCCTTTTTTTAAAGTATTTAGAAAATTACTTTCTTGCGCATTGCTCTGAAGTGCACCTTCTACTTCTGTATTCTTTTTTTGGTTATCTGTACTTACATTTGGTTTTAATATTTCTAAATACCCTTGTTTTATACAAACTTTTTGACTTGCTGTAAATATTTCATTCTCTATATTTATTGTTATATTTAGCTTGTTAAATTCTGCTGATGGATAGAATATAGCTAAAAACCTTTTTACTATTATTTTATAAATGTCTTTTTGTAATTGATTTAATTTTTCATGATTCTCATAGCCCTGACCTGTTGGTATTATTGCATAGTGGTCTGTTATTTTGCTATCATTTACATACTTTGTTTTTACTAGATTTGTAGAATATTTTTCTTCTTTCATTTTATTAATATATTTTTGAACTTCTTCATCTTTAAATCCTTTTGCTATTCCATTTAAGTTTTTAGTAATCTCTTTTGCAACTGCTGTTGAAAGCACTCTTGCATCTGTTCTTGGGTATGTAACTAACTTTTTCTCATATAATTCTTGAATTACTGCAAGTGTTTCATCTGGCTTTATTTTAAACTTTTTAGAGCATTCATTTTGAATTTCTGCTAGGTTAAATAAAAGTGGAGGATTTTCCTTTTGCTTAGATTTTTTTATTTCTGTTACTACTGCCACTTTATCTTTTATTTTATTTATAAATTCTTCTGCATCTTCTTTTTTCTTAAAACCTGTTTCGTTGTATAATTTTGCAGAATTATATTCTATTGATTTTTCGTTTACCTTCCATTCTGCCTCGCAAAAGCTCTGCTCTTCGCCAAATTTTCCTGTAATTTTATAGTATTTGGTTTTAACAAAGTTTCTTATTTCTCTCTCCCTTGCAACTACCATTCCTAAAACACATGTCATAACTCGTCCTATTGCAATAGAAGTTCTTTCTTCATTTACTTGTTTTGCTACCATTCTTCCTTGTGTAATTGAAAGCAATCTGGAAAAATTTATTCCTATTAGATAATCTTCTTTTGCTCTTAAATATGCAGAATCAGATAAACTGTCATATTCTGAAGCATCTTTTGCTTCTCTTATTCCTCTTAAAATTTCCTCTTCTGTTTGTGAATCTATCCAAACACGCTTTATTTTTATACTTGGGTTTGGTTTTGCCATCATTAGCACAAGTCTTTGTATATATTCTCCTTCACGCCCCGAGTCACCTGCGTTATATATTTCACTTATATCTTCTCTTTGTAATAAGCTCTGGATTATATTAAATTGATTTGCAACTTGTGGTATTATCTCATATTTCCACTCTTTAGGCACAAATGGAAGAGTGTCTAACCTCCATTGTTTTAGCTTTTCATCATACTTTTCTGGATATGACATAGTAACTAAATGTCCAACACACCAAGTGATTATCCATTCTTCTGATTCTAAGTATCCATTTTTTCTATTTGTATTAATTTTTAAAGCTTTTGCAAATTCCATCGCAACAGATGGTTTCTCTGTAATTAGTATCTTTTTCATATTTTCATCCTATATAATTTTTAAACAAATTACTCTTTATCTGTGTCTATTTTTATATGAACATCTCTTAATTGTTCTTCTGTTACTTTGCTTGGAGCTCTCATAAGTAGGTCTCTTGCTTTTTTATTTTTAGGAAATGCTATTACTTCTCTAATATTGTTTGAGTCTGCTACAAGCATTACCATTCTATCTAATCCAGGTGCTGCTCCAGCATGTGGTGGTGCTCCATATTGGAATGCTGTATATAATGCTCCAAATCTATTTTTTACATCTTCTTCCTTATATCCTGCTATTTCAAATGCTTTTACCATTATTTCTGGATTATGGTTTCTTACTGCACCTGATGCTACTTCATATCCGTTGCAAACCACATCATATTGATATGCCAAAATATCTAGTGGATCCATTGTTTCTAATGCTTCCATTTCTCCTTGTGGCATTGAGAATGGGTTATGGCAAAAATCTATTTTTCCTTCATCAGATAATTCGTACATTGGAAAATCTACTATAAAGCAGAATTTATATTCGCCTTTTTTAATTAAATCTAACCTGTTTCCAAGTTCTATTCTTACTGCTCCTGCAACTTTTTGTGCTGTTTTAAATTCATCTGCTATAAAGAATATTGAGTCTTCTTTTTTTGCCACCAATTTTTCTTGTAATTTTGCTTTTGTTTCTTCGTCTATAAATTTTGCAATTCCTCCAACTGGATTATTTGCTTCATCAAATTTTACCCAAGCTAAACCTTTTGCACCTGCTTCTTGAACTGCAAATTCAGTCATACTGTCAAAGAATTTTCTGGTTTGTGCTCCACCATTTGGTACGACAATTGCTTTTATTGTTTTGTCTTTAAATGCATTGAATTCTATATTTTTAAATACTTCTGTTACATCTTGTATTATAAGTGGATTTCTCAAGTCTGGTTTATCTGAACCATATTTTTCCATTGCTTCTAAATATGGAATTCTAATAAATGGTGCTTGATCTACTTTCCAATTTGTATGTTTTGTAAATACTGTTATAAATATTTCTTCTAAAACTTTTAGTACATCTTCTTGTTCTGCAAAACTCATTTCAAAGTCTAGTTGATAAAATTCTCCTGGTGCTCTATCTGCTCTTGGATCTTCATCCCTAAAGCATGGTGCTATTTGATAATATTTGTTAAATCCACTAACCATTAATAATTGTTTAAATTGCTGTGGGGCTTGTGGAAGTGCGTAAAATTCTCCTGGGTGTATTCTACTTGGTACTAAAAAGTCTCTTGCTCCTTCTGGTGATGAGTTTGCAAGTATTGGTGTTTGTATTTCTGTAAACCCTAGTTCATCCATTTTGTTTCTTAATGTTTTCATTATTTCAGAACGAAGTTTAATTGTTTGATGTAATTTATTGTTTCTTAAGTCTAAAAATCTATATTCTAGTCTTAAATCTTCTCTTGCTTCTCCTGTTCTTTCTGAATTTATTTCAAATGGTAAAACATTTTTGCATTTACCTAACATTTCTATTTCTTTTGCTTCAATTTCAATATCTCCTGTTGGTATTTTATTATTTTTACTTGCTCTCTCTATTACAACTCCTGTAACTCCAATTGCACTTTCTGTTACTATATCTTTTAAATCCATTTCTGCCGATACCACTACTTGTGTAATTCCATATTCATCTCTTAAGTCTATAAATTTCATTGCTCCTAAATTTCTTATTGTTTGTACCCAACCTGCTAGTTTTACTGTTTTTCCAACATCACTTATTCTTAATTCTCCACAGTTATTAGTTCTGTATTTGCTCATATTTTTTCCTCCTTAAAAAAGATTTTTTATTTATACAAAAAGCCCCTGTATACTGATGTATACAGGGACGAAGATTCTTTATTCTCCGCGGTGCCACCCTTATTGGATTGTAATCCCACTTTTTTTGATTTTTTATATAGCTCTAAATGTGTCACAAAATAATTTTTAATTATTTCCATTTATCAAACGCTTTTTACTGTATTATATTTTATAATTTTTTTACTCTTTTGTCAATTATTTGTGCATTTTATTTTTATTGTTTTTTTAGCAATTTTTATTGACTTTTATTTCCAATAAAAAACACATCTGTAAATTTGACGGTTAGATGTGTTCTTCACTAAAACTGGCAAACCACGTTTGTGGTTCTCCATTTCCTATTGTTATTATAACATATTTTCAAATTTTGTAAATACTTTTTGACAAATTTTATATTTTCTCAATTTTTGCAACTAATACTGTCATATCATCTTTTGCTATTCCAAATCCATTATCTATAGATTCTTGCAATAGAATATCCGCTATTTTTTGAATGTCTTGTGTTTCTATACCTTCTAGTAATTCTTTTACCCATATTTCTTTGTTTGCAAGTTCTTGATTTGATTCTAATATTCCATCACTGCACATTATTACTATTTCTCCACCAACTAGATCTTTGTCATACACTACTAAATCTATGTTATCTACTATTCCTGCTGGAAGTGAAATAGCTTTTACTACTTCTACTTTATTTTTAGTTTTTATAAAAGTTGGACAAGCTCCGTTTTTTATAAATTCTATATTTCCAGTGATTCCGTCAAATACTGAAATATCTATAGTTGCATATGTTTCTTCGTTCGAATTTAAATTTACTGATGAATTTATTAGTCCTATTGATACATCTTTATCAAATCCAGTTGTCAATAATCTTTGTAACATTTTAATTACTGTAGAACTACTTTTCTTTGCTCTTGGACCAGACCCCATTCCATCACTTATTGCCATCATAAATTTTCCATCATGTAATTTAGTTTGTATACTAGTGTCTCCAGATATTTCACTATTACTTTTTGTTGTTTTTGCAGATGCTATTTGTATTTTATATTTTGGTTTTTCCTTTTTGACTTCTTCTTTCTTATCTTTTTCCCCTATATTATCTGCTAAAGAAGATATAACTTTAGATACTCCACCGCAATTGATTTGCAAGTGTTCTTTTATTATTTGCTTCTTTTTGTTTCCATATCAAATTTAATTTATTTATTCTATATGTATGGTTAATCGCTTTAACTATTTGTTCTAAGTCTTTCTGAATCTCTTCATATTTTTCTTCTTTTTTGTCTAAGCCTATTATGTAATTATTATTGTTTTCTAATATTTTAATTAGCTCTTCTTTAGTTATTTCTTCTTTTTCTTCTAATATATCATAAATTCTATCTAATATTTCTTCATCGCTATACACAAAATCTTCATATAGTAAGTTGTCTGTAAAATCTTCTATATTATTTGTAAGTTCTTCTTTAAATGCTTTTTTACTGTCCTCTTCTAGTTCTTCATCTGTTTCTATTGTTGTTGCTGCAACTTGTTTGTAGCTTTCTGCCATTTCAGATATTGTTTCTGATACGCTGTTTAATTTGTATATTGTTTCTTCTCTTTCTCCTTCTATTTGTCCACCTGTTGTAGGCAATAGTTTTGTTTTTCCTATTATATCTGCTATATCAATATTTATATTTTTAGGTAATAACAATAAGCCTAAAGATGCAATTAGAATTTCTCTAATTGTTATAACAGGCACTGTATTTCCATTTGCAACATATGTAAGAACTGCATTTCCTATGCAGAATCCTACTATTACACCTATTTTTCCTAATTTATTTAGTATGCCCGCTACCATTCCGAGATATTGCATATGAAGCTACAAGCACTGGATCTGACTTTCCTATTATTCCGTAAAACCATTCCTATTGTTATTCCAGATGTTGCTCCTACAAGCATTCCATTTTTCCAGCCCAAAAATAATACTAACATTATACTTAATATATTGCTAATTGATAATCCAAAGATATTAAGTCCATGTAGAGAATAAAAAGCAATAGACATAAGCAGGCTTGCTCCCATTACCTCTTCTACAGTAAAAGCTTGCTTTACTCCATAGTCTTTTATTACTGTAATTGAATTTGAAAATATTTTATAGAATATATATGTTATTATTGCAAACATAATACTTGCTAATAAATCATACACTAAAAACATTGTAAAAAACATCTTACCAGCTTGTACCACAAATGCACATATTGCAATATACAAACCTAATTTTTGTTTTTCGTTTCTATCTTCTCCTTGAAATCTTGGTCTGAATATAAGTGTTGCTACTATAAACAATAATGTTGTAAGTAGATAACTTAAAAATCCATTTACTCCAAATCCTATAAGAGTTCCTATACAAGTAGCTAAATAAACAATTCCTGCTGGAATTCTATTACTGCATACTGCTGCAAACATAGCAAGTCCAAATGGAGCGAATTCTCCTCCAAATCCTACCATTGAGGCCATAAATGAAACTGCATATAAGACAAAATTAGATACAGAAAAAAGATTTTTTAAATTAATTGATTTTTTACTTTTTTCTGTATTAGTTTTTATATCTTCCTCTTCTATATCTTCATCTATAATATTTTGAAACATCCTTACCACCTTCAATACCTTTTCTAATCTTTTGTGTGTTAGGGCAAAGCTTCTATCTGCCCTTGCCTTTCGTTATTTTACCATTCCTAATTTAATTTTTTTGTCGTATACAGTTGTCAAAATAGAAAAAGTTTTTTGCAATTTGTGATATATTTATTTAATTTTTTTTCTTTTGTTTCCTTTATCTTTATATAGTAAAAAAATTCTACTATATTTACATTAAATATTTTAAGGTTGTTCTGTAAAATATTCATTTATTCTTATTATTAGCTCATGTTTTGCCTCTTCCATTGTCATCCCTTCTAACTGAGCTCCAGCAAGAGTAATATGTCCTCCGCCTCCGCAATTTTTCGAGAATAATTTGAACGTTTATATCTCCTATTGAACGTCCACTAATACAAATTTTATCTCCCAAATTTCCAATTACAAATGATGCTGTTATATTGCTAATTGTAAGTAATTCATCTGCAGCTTTTGCACAAATTAAGTTAGCGTTTTTATCTTTTTCTTCATATTCTGAAATTCCTATAGATTCATTTATTATTTCTGCTTTTTTTACTATGTCTGCTATTACATTATAACTTTCTAAATCGCTTTGGAACCATTTTTTTATTTTTATTATGTCTATACCATATTTTCTTAAATATGCCGCAGCTTCAAAAGTTCTAACACCAGTTTTAAATGTAAAGTTTTTTGTATCAACCATTATTCCTGCATATAAACTTTCTGCTTCTAATTGTTCTAATTCGATATCATTTGTTCCATATTCAATAATTTCAGTAACTAATTCTGAGGCTGAAGAAGCATATGCTTCGTGGAATGTAAGTATAGCATTTTCTATATAATCCGCACTTTTTCTATGATGATCTATTATAACAATTTTCTCTGTTTCTTCTAATAATTCTGGCACTTCTACATAAGTCTTTTTATGTGTATCTGTAATTATTAAAAGTGTATCTGGAGTTATTTTTGCAAGTGCTTCGTTTTTATCAATAAGCACATTTTTATATTCTTCATGTTTTTCTAGTGCTTCTATAAAGTTTCCAAGTGCTAATCCTTTTGTTGTATTTACTATATATGCATCTTTATTTAAAACTTTTGCAAATCTATATAGTCCTAAACTAGATCCTATAGAATCAATATCTCCATTCAAATGTCCCATTATTATAACATTGCTTGCGTCTTTTATTAATTCTTCTAAAGCATGTGCAACAACCCTTGCTTTAACCTTTGTTCTTTTTTCTAATTCTTGTGCTCTTCCTCCAAAGAAGCTATATTTTCCATCTGTTTTTAATACCGCTTGATCTCCACCTCTTCCGAAGTGCTATGTCCATTGCATCTTGAGCCTCTTGATATTTTTCATAATTACTATTTCCTTCATTTGCTATTGCAATACTAAGTGTGATTTGTATCTTTTCTTCTGTTCTTATTTCTTTTATATCATCTAAAATGCTAAATTTCTCATTTTGTATCTCTTCTAAATATTTTTGCTCGAATATATAAACAAAAGTATCTCTTTCTGTTTTTATCATTATTCCGCCAGTTTTTGCTGCCCAATCATATAAGTTTTTCTCTATAGCAGCCATTACTTGTGGTTTTTCCTCTGTCGCTATTCTTTGAACAATTTCTTCGTAATTATCTACCATAATAATTCCAACACAAGTTTTAGAATCGTTAAATTCCTTAGATAATTCTTTCATTTTTGTTACATCTATAAAATACAAAATCGTCATATACTTGTTTGTTTTTTTTCTATCTTTTTGTTTTATTTTTACATAGTCTCCAATTATATGGTATGTTTTATCTTCTATTTTTACTTCTTTATCTACTGTAGGAATATTATTGTTATCAATATCTGTTTTTATTTCTTTTGTGATATCATCTATATATTTATTAATTCCTATGTTTGCAAACTCTTTGTTGAATTTTGAACTTCTCCAAATTATATTACCATCTGTTTCTAGTATAATTAGTGGAAATGGTGAGTTTATAAGTGTGTTTTTTGCTGCTGAATCCATACTAATTGTAAGTTCATTAATATAGTTTGATACTTCTCCTTTTCTTTTGTTATATATCCAAACTGTATATACAACTATACCTAAGTATAGTATTATACTTGGAATAATATATGTTGGTATATTCATACATAGCAGAATAAGTATTATTGCTATAATTAATAGGTATATCTTTGTTTTGGATTCTATATTTTCAAACATCTTCATATTGTTATTTGACATACTTTTTTATCTCTCCTTAAAATCTTTATTAATTGTACCTCAAAATGGCTATTTTGTCAATTTTATCGACCAGTAGTCTGCTATTTTAGCAAAGTCTTCTAGGCTTAATTTTTCTCCTCTTATTCTTAAGTCAAAACCTAAATCTATAAACATTTTCTCTATTTCTTCTTTGCTTCCTAGATTTCCATTTGAAAGCCCATTTAATAAAGTTTTTCTTTTTTGCATAAATGCAAGTTTTATAATTTTAAATAATAGTTCTTCGTTTTTAACTTTAACAGATGGATTTTCTAATACATTTAATTTTATAACACTTGAATTTACTTCTGGTGCAGGCATAAAGCATGTGTTTGGAACTTCTAATACTTTTTCAGGTTTTGTATAGTAGTTAACCCCATATGTTATTGCTCCAGAGTTTTTTCCTCCTGGTACATCTACCAATCTATCTGCAACTTCTTTTTGTACCATAACAGTTATGCTTTTTATGTCTAGCCTTTCCTCCAAGAGTTTCATTATTATTGGTGTTGTTATATAGTATGGTAAATTTGCAACAATTTTCACAGTTTTAATATTCTCGTTCTTTTCTTGTTTTATTAATTCATCTAAATTTACTTTTAGTACATCATCATTTATCAGTTTAAAATTGTTATAAAATTTAAATCTATCATTTAAGATTTCAATCATTCTATCATCAAGTTCTATACATACAACTTTTCCTGCATTATCTAGCAATCTTTTGGTTAAGCTTCCGAAGTCCAGGTCCAATCTCTATTACCAAGTCTTCTTTTCCTACTTCAGCTGCTTCTATTATTCCTTCTATAGTATCTTCATTAATTAAAAAATTTTGTCCAAGCCTTTTATTTGCAGAAATTTTATATTTTTTTAGAATATCCATTGTTTCATTATATAAACTCAAATTTATCACCTTTTTTATTATACACTACTTTTGTAACTACGTAAACTAAAATGAAGCCTTTAAATAAATTTGATTTGCATATTTGGTATAAATATGCTAAAATAGATTTTGTTGATGCGGGTATAATTTAGTGGTAGAATGTCATGCTTCCGACCTGATAGCGAGGGTTCGATTCCCTCTACCCGCTCCATAAGATAAAATCGTCGCACCAATGTGACGTTGATGATTAAATCAATCTGAAGAGATTGATTTTTTTGTATGTCAATGGGGACGGAGTTTTTTGACAATCTTATTCAGTATATATTTTTCTTATCGTTTCTCTTCCAATTCTAAGTTTTTCTGATATTTTTCTTAATGAAATATTACATTCTGTTTTTAAAATTATTATAAGTTCTTTTAATTTAATCTTATCTTTTTTTAAATCATCAAGTACAATATTATTTTCTATTAAGAATTCTTCTATAACCTTTTCACATTTTACCTTATCCTCATCAATATCCATAAATATATAGTTTTCTTTTAATTGCTTATCTATTCTTCTATAATTTGAGTATAGGTATTCTTCTGGTCGCTTACATATTCCTGCTTTTACTGGATTATCATAAATATATTTTA
>OIYV01001569.1_pt1 | contig 10821 bp, 15 predicted proteins | sample 1588251 | NCBI WGS metagenome assembly OIYV01 (sample SAMN03283282) | human gut metagenome | biome: human-associated habitat; material: feces | host: Homo sapiens | place: Peru | collected 2012
CCGAGAGGTCGTGCGTATGGTTGCCGATAACCTTTCGGGGTATGCCGACGTCTCCGTTTTTGACTATGAAAAAGACTTATACAAATATTTATCCTCAACAACATTTGAGTGGAGCGATTATGCTTATTTCTTATCCGTACACTTTGACGCAGGCGGCGGCAGCGGCACAACCGCATACAAGGCACGCAACCGCAACGCAAGCGCGGTTGAGACGGCTCTTGCCGAAAAAGTTTCGGCGGCAGGCGGATTCGAAAACAACGGCGTAAAAGACCACCCGAATAATTTGGCGGTTTTGAGCGCATCGGACAAGGCACAGAACGGCGGTACGACCTCGACATTGCTTGAAGTATGTTTCGTTGATAACGCGGCGGATATGCAAAAATACGCCGACAAAAAAGGGGATATAGCCAAAGCAATCTCGGACGCGCTGATTTCGGGGCTTAGTCTCACATATAACGGCAGCGGCGGCGGTTGGGTTGCCGATTGGCAAGAGCGAGAACTTCCGAACAACGCGCGTGCGCTCAAATCAAAGACGTATGAGAGGTATTGGAAGATTACCGCCAAAGGTACAAAGAATTATGAGGTGTCATGCGGCGAAAATGCGTCCACACACGAAACAAAGCTCCGCGTATGGAAAGATAACTTTTTGATTATCGCACTCGGCAGCTATTACGGCGAATGCGGAACGTTTGTCAAGATACAATTTGATAACGGCGTCGAGCTTATTTGTATAAAGGGTGACGAAAAGGACGACAGAGAAACGAACACCGATGACCCGCCGCACTCTTACCACGTTGACGGACCCGGTTATGTCGAAGACAAAGCGGTATCGTGCAATATGCTTGAAGTCCAAGCGGATGTGCAAGGCAGCGATTGGCAAGCGGATTTTGAAAAGGCGTTCAATGACTATACGGGTGCGACAACTTTTAATTCCCCTGTTGTCGGGATATGGACATCATCGACGGAACCGGTATGGAGGGACGGCGACACAGCGGAAGCGAAAGAAAAGGAACCCGAATTTGAGGACACAAACGAAAAGATTCCGCTGCACAACTCAATATTCAATATGCCCGATATGGCTTTTTCGAACAATTCCGACATCGCGGTGTATGTCGGCTTGCGCAACATCGCGGAATCGGTCGGTACGCTTTCGTGGACGAATACAAAAGCCGAGCTTGCGACAACGGTAACGTTTTCGGCGGCAAAGACCGATAACGAATACGAATATATGTATCTGCCGCAAAAAGGCGAGATTATGCGGCTTTTCCTTTGCGGAAACGAAGTGTACCGCGGCGTTATAATATCCGATGATACGGGCAACCGCCACAGCAATTCCTATACGGCGGCTGACCCCGGGTATTATCTCAACAAAACAACCGATACATACCAATTTAAGGATATTCCGTCTGCTGAGGCTCTCAAAAAGATTTGCAATGATTTGTCGATTCCGATTGCGTACATTGACGATGCCGCAATGGAAGGCAGCTATATTTCCGAACTGTACATAGATAAAAATATTTCGGAAGTTATTTGGGACATTATCGACCGCATAAAAGGCGATTGGACGTTTGACTTTGTTCCGTCCGGAATCCGAATTTACAAAATCGGAACTTATGTCGCCGACCCGAAATTCAGAATGTCACCCAACACCGAACTTAAAAGCAGTATCGAATACCGCGGTGTTGAATCCGTTACCTCATCGATTGAGGACAGAAAAACGGCGATTAAAATTATATCCGACACGAACGTTCTTGCATCGGCGAGAAATGACGATAGTTATAACCGTTTCGGATTTTTGCAAGAGGTGATAAAACTCGACGATGAGAACGCCGACCCTTTGGCGTATGCCGAGGAACAGCTCAACATATTAAACCGTGAAACATCAACGCGTAATTTTCCTATGCAAGTCGAACTCGGCGATTATACACGCGCGGGGGATTGCCTTTGTATAGACAATGTTTGGTATCAGATAACCTCGGCACAGCACGAAATCAAAAGCGGCCGCCACACTGTGACGGTTGAATTAGAGAGGATTGATTAAATGAACGCACCTTTGGAAATGGCAAAACTGCTTAAAGAACGCGAAAATTCGGGCGCTTACACGCCGATGAGCGGCATTGTGGAACAGCTCCCCGATGTAATGATTCGTATTGCGCCCAAGATTGTTTTGGATTCGAGTTATATGTCAAGCATTATTGACATAAAGAAACAGGACAGTCACGGCAACTATATTTATCTGAACAGCCGCGTTTGGCTGCTCCCTCTCTCGGGTATGCCGAAAAAATATTTGCTGATAGGAGTTGAAACAGCATTATGAAATACGATATATCATTTGATTTTGAAAAAAACGAGGTTGACACAACGCGCGGCGGTAACCTCTCACTTATAAGCGGCAAGACGGCACTAATCGGACGCATACAAAAGGTTTTGCGCACGGCAAAAAACCGCTTTGATGTGTATTTTGACAGCGGTTTCGGCAACGACACGGAACGATGTCTAATCGGCAAGAGTTATCCGCAGGCGTATGTTACCGCCGAGGTTGAGAGGATTGTAAAAGAGTGCGTGGGCGGTCTTGACGGCGTGAACGACATCGGTTCGTTCTCGGTCAGACGTGACGGCGCAAGGCTTGAAATAGAATTTACGGCAGACACAATATACGGAAGTGAACGGATTTCCGTATCGGATTAAAAGGGGTGAAACAAATGGCAATTGATATGACGGCATCGGGTGTTCTCGGACGATTGAGAAACGAGATACCCCAACAATACAACACGGATGTCGGAAGTGTGATGTATGACATACTCGCCGCCGCGGCAATCGAATTCGAGGCGGCATATGATACGGTCAGCGCACAGACAGGCAAAAACTTAATCGCGGCGGCAAGCGGAAGTGACCTCGATAATTTGCTTTCGCAAATGGGTTACAGCCGCAAAGCGGCAACATACGCCGAGGGATATGTGACAATAACGGGTACGGACAGCGCAGAGGTCACCGTCGGTATGTATGTCGCAAGCGGGAAGACTTTATACGAGGTTACGGAAAGCGGCACGATTTCAAACGGAAGCGCGACCGTTCCGATTCGGGCAAAGATGCCCGGTAAGAGCGGGAATGCACCGTCGGGCGCGGTGAATTATTTTCCCGTTATGCCCGAGAATCTTCTCACCGTTTCCAACAGTGCGGCGATTACGGGCGGCACGGACAGCGAAACGGATGACGAATTCAGAGAGAGGTATTATTACTTTCTCGACCACCCCGTCACATCGGGGAATATATACGAATACGAACAATGGGCGCGCGAGATTGACGGCGTGGGTCTTGCCAAATGCTACGGCACATGGAACGGTCCGGGGACGGTCAAGGTTGTTATCGCAACCGCTGATATGGAACCGGCAAGCGATGATTTGGTTGACGCGGTTGCGGCGCACATTGAGGAACAGCGACTTATCGGTCCGACCGTTACGGTGGTATCGGCAACAAGCGTTGAAATCAACGTTACGGCAACTATCTTCACAGATGGCGCATACAGCGTTGACGCGGCAAAGGCGGCGTTTATGACCGAGCTGACGGCTTATCTTAAAACGATAGGATTCAGCGGCGGTGTTGTTCCTTATACAAGAATCGGCGCAATAATTCAATCCCTGCCGGGGGTTAATTATTACACGGGTTATACACTGAACGGCGGCACGGCAAATGTCGAAATTAACGACGGCGAACTTGCTGTTGTCGGAACGGTGACAATAACAGGGGGTGTGCAATCTTGACGGATTTAGCAAAGCACCAACCCCTCTACTATAAAAAATCGAAAATTATGCAGGCGATAGACGGCGCGCTTGATACAGAGTTTGACAGGCTCAAAGCGGCCGCCGCCGATATATCGCTTGAATCAAATATACAGACGACAAACGATTGGATTTCCGTTTGGGAAAGTTCGGTCGGCTTGTCGCACAACACGGAGATGACCCTCGAACAGCGGCGCAGTCGTGTTCTTGCACGGTATCGTCAAGTCGGCTCGACCACAAAGGCGAGGGTTGCGGCGATAGTCGAATCTTATTCGCGCGGCAAGGTTGAGATAGTCGAGAATTCCGCCGAATACACGATAACGATTAAATTTATTGATACAGTCGGCAAACCCGACAATATGGACGGCGTTATCGAACAGCTAAAACGGATAATACCCGCACACATCGCGGTGAATTTTGAATATAAATATCGGACGTGGCGCGAGGTTTTGGCAAGCGGCAAGACGTGGCGCGAATTAAAAGACGCAGGATATACGTGGAACGATATATTGAACAAGGAGGATTTATAACAGATGTCTGACAAAACAACAAATTACAATTTTGACACGCCGGGACTTGACGGCGCGGCGAACATCGAGGTACAAGACGCAAACTGGGAAAAGGCGGACACCGCCATTGCGGCAAAGGTTGATAAAAAAGGGGCTGTGGCATTAATTAACGAATATTTGACCTACGGTTTACCCGATGACGTAACTTGGAATTATTCTTTGTATTTATCATATGTTCTCGCTGTTCTCAACGGAAAGACTTCTCCACAATCAACATTTGCTATACCTATCGGAAATGGTGATTTAGAACTCGGATTTGCTGTTAAAAAAGGTCATTTGATATTAAAAGAGGGTTCCGTATGTGTTGATAACGGTGATGTGGCTGTGTATACAAACGGAACAGTTCACAAACTGTCGAACAAGATTGATAAAATCAATGGCAAGAGCTTATCAACCAATGATTATACCGATGCCGAAAAAGCAGAAGTCGCAAAGATTAAAGATAAAGTCGATAAAGTCAGCGGCAAGGGTTTATCAACCAATGATTTCACAAATACGTACAAGACAAAGCTTGATAACCTCGATACGAACCTTAATGCAAAAGTTATAAACGGGTCAAGTCTGTCATCGCTTACGCTTACGGTATCGTCAACGATTCCGACCACCCTTGCGGCAGGTACGATTTGTTTTATCCCGGAGGCTTAGCGTATGAGTATTAAAATCGGACAAAAAGATTTGGGACAAGTCTATATGGGAAACGCGAACGGCGTGCGCAAAGAGGTTAAGTCGATATACGGAAATGTGGACGGAAGCGTCAAACTTTTGTGGAAAAAGTACCCGACTGCGGCGTATGAAATAACATCGTTGCGAAAAACAGCGTGGTATGCGCCCAATTATTGTATTGACGGTGACGATAATACTTTGGCTGTATTTTTTACATATACCGACAGTGAAAAGGACGGAATAAAATTTATTCGCGTTTCGCCGAAAAAGGTTAAACTTTCGGATATTGAGTTTAAAATATCAGACATACTCGAAAGCGAGACGGGTGATTATCCCGTTACATCGGTAACAAACGCAAACGGGCTTACGCTCTTGATTGTTGATACTCGTCATAATTATGAAGATTCACAAGGTGTCATAACAGCGTATTACGGCGAAAGATTGATAAGTTTTGACGGGAAAACAGGCGTTACCACCGACAGGGGCGAAATATCGGGCAAGGGTACGATTGGCTTGCGTGCAAAGTGCTGTGCTTGGCAGAACTCGAACGGCAGTGTAACATTTTACGGCGGCGGACACCACAGCGGACACGGTTGGAATATGAAAAACACTATGGTTACCATATCGGAAAGCTTGGTTGCAACATTTACCAATTTGAGCAGTCTCGCCGTGGTGGATGATAAACGCGAAAAGGCACAGGCTATAGTCCGAAACGATACGGCATATATTATCGGCGGTTCGGAAAGTGTCAATAATCTCGGCGAACACAATTCCGACTATGCTATGAAAGTTGCAGGCGGTGTTGTCACGCAAGGACCGGTATTAAACTCAACGGAAAGGTATCAGAGACCGACATTTTCCGTTCTTGATAAAACGGGTGTTATTTGGGCTTGCGGCGGAGTATCCGGCAGTAATTATAACAATGAGGCAACAGCCACAAGAACGGTTTGTAAAATTGCCGAAAACGATGTTGTTACACTGGTTGAAAACGGCTGTCCCGACAGTATGATTGGCGGCGAAATCGACGGCAACGGCAATATTCAAATGGGAACAGAAGCGGCTATATACCAATACCGATACAATTCATCGACAGGTACATATACAACCTTGATAAACACCGATACAACAGCTTTAGGATATAAAAATTACAAATGTTTCTCTGATGCAAGCGGCGAAATACTTTGTCTTGCCACAAACAAGCAAATCGGGTCGAGGTGGTATTCCAACTACGGTCCGTATTTTGTTGTATGGCCTAAACTTAAAAATAAATAAAATTTTTCATAAAAGGAGCTTTTTAAAAATGATTTACAAACTTTGGGATAAACAAACAAACTTAATACTTCCGGACGGGAATATCTACGAACCGGAAGCGATAATGAGTATGAACGGATTCGGGTTCACTCGATTTGCCGATACGGTGCTTGGGTATCAAGGTCAGATTGTTTACGAAATTCAAAATCTTGACATTTTAAAATCAATGCACAATATAACCGAAGGCGACCCCAAAAAGGCACTTACCGCAATTGAAAAAGCAAAGTCGGACGCGGCACAAACGGCAGCAGCAGCCGAAAACGAGCCAACCGCCGAAGAACGCATTGCGGCAGCTTTGGAATATCAAAATTTGCTTAATATGTAGGGGGTGAGGATATGAGCTTTGAGATAATAAAAAGAAATTTCGACAGAGGTTTGTGGTCGGCTAATATGGTTGCTCTTGCCGTGCGCAAGGGCGTAATCACCGCCGAACAATACAAGACAATCACAGGTGAAAATTATGAGAATTGATTTACCTATTGAATTGAATATTACATCGAACGGCGCAAACAGACCGTTTTTTACCGTCAGACAAGGCGACAGCGTTTACCGTCTTGCGGTAAGTCTTTATGACAATACATCATACATATGCATATCCAAAAACGCAACCGTTATTTTCAATTGTGCCAAACCCGACAAAACATATATCGAAATGCTCGGCACAGTCACAGAGGACGGCAGGGCGGTATTTGAGATAAATTCAAATACGCTTGCGGCTGTCGGCATTTGTAATTGCGAAATACAAATTATAGATAACGGACAGCTGACAACGCAAATATTTGACATTCGAGTCACTCCGACCGTAATATCTGACGATGTGATAAAATCCACGTCCGAATACGGAGTGTTAAAGCAGATTATAGACGCGCTGAAAGGCGCAAACAACACATCGGATATTCCGAATGCGCATTTAGAGGGCTTTGGCAATCGTGTAATATGCAAGCTCGACAGCCGTATCAAATATGTATCGGGCAAGGGCTTTTACTCAACCGTATATGATGAAAACCTAATCGGCGAACATATTAATGTGTTTCTCGGCGATGAATTCACCGAAAATGGCTACAAAGGCAAGTATCGCGCGACTGTTACCGAACTTTCAAAGACAGCCGATGAGAACGGCTATAAAATCTATGACACAGGCGAGATAACAACAGCGGTCGGAATTATGACGGCGGCAGGGTATATTCCGAAAGGATTCTACGGTTCGCTTATCATAAACGGCGGCGTGAACGGCGATGTCGATGTCGAAGTGCCGCCCGAGTTCTCGGCACATTGCGGCGGCGTTGGTTCGCTTTGCGGACTGAACGGATTCACAAGCGGTGTAGGCTGTGAATCAACAGGGTTTTGCAGCAGGGCAAGCGGATATTTCTCGACCGCAAAAGGTGAAAGAGCTGTTTCGGACGGTTACAGATGCCTTGCGGACGGCAACGAGAGCCACGCAGTGAACCTTAGGACAAAGGCGAAAGGTTACAGCTCGTTTGCAAGCGGCGGTGATACCGAAGCCAACGCAGATTATACAACGGCGCAAGGCTTTCACACAATTGCGAACAGTATGTATTAGTCGGTGCGCGGCTTGTACAACGAGATTGACAGCGACGGCAAGTACCTTGATATTGTCGGGTGCGGCACATCGGAGGACAGGCGCAAGAATGCGTATGCTCTCGACAAACAGGGCAACGGATATTTCGGCGGCAAGGTTTATTCGAGCGGCGTTATTTGCGCAACGACAAACGATTTAAACGCCGCAAAGGACGAAATCAACGCATATATCGGACGCTTTGCAATGACAACGCTTGTTGCGGGCGTATCGGGCAGTTTAAAGATTGAATTGGATTATCCGATAGACTATCACGGTTGGCGGCTCTTTGCGAACGGCAAAGAGCTGACGGACAAGCTGATAGGAGCGAACGAAACATTTGTTACCGCGCCCGTGATAATGGACGGAGCATTAACGGTCGTGTTTTACAACGGTGAAGATGAGATACTCCGTGCCGAGACCGAACCGTGCGGAAAGACAAACGAGATACGATATGGGAAGTTAAAAATTTTGGGTTGAAAGGATGATAAAAATTGAAAAAGAAAACCAAAACCACAATCGGCGCGATTGCGGCGGCAGCGGCAACAACCGCATTAATCGCCACGAACACCGCCACGAACACAAAAACGTATGACATCGGATATGACATTAACCCGATAAACGAATATGTTTCGGAAATGTCGCTTGACGTTCCCGATGAATTGTCGGTTGATATTGTTGAGTTGGACGTGAACGGTGCGGAAGCAGACAAAGCATTATTGCCGAACGAGAATTTAAAGGCGATTCCGCTTGTGTTCACGGACTTAAACAACCTCGAAATCAAGCTTTACAAGCGTGGTGAGAAAATCGGCACGGCAAAATTCGAGGACAACAAACTAAAGGCGGTGGTTGACAATGATTAAATTTAAACATTTGAAACGATTTATCGGCGTATTTCTTGCCGTTTGTATAGTTTCACCATACGCATATGCAGACGGACACGACGTGTCCGGTATAACCGAAATCATCTTGACAACGCTTGAAGTTGACGAAACGGGACTGACAACCGCAATCGGGTATATCCCGACCGCAGAGGACGGCGCACAGGTCACCTGTCTCGCAATGGACACCGAAACGTTCAGCACAGCCGAACATATAATGTGGGTCGACCAAATGACGGTCGGCAACAACGGAACATTTATGACACGGTTTTATGTTCCGTCAAAATTTTCAAACTCAAAAATGTACATACGATTCGGCAGTAACACGGAAGCCGAAACGATAATCGAAACGCTGAAAATCGGCGAATTACCGACAGGAATAGGAAACATTGTCAACGGCAGTGTTATTTATGGCAACGATGCGTACATGGCAGACAGCGTGTATTTTAATGCGCAGTATGTAGCCGACAGTATCGCGGTAGGAGGCAACAAGATTTATTTCAAGGTCGGGAATCGAATATATGACCTTATGGATTCCGCCGCAACATCAAACGCTTATCTTGTGGCGGACAATGCAATGACCGCCGATGAGGTATCGGAAATTAAATTGCGGTATTATTACACAACGGCAAAGCGTGTGAATTGCGAGGTGTAGCTATGGAAACGATAATCGGAGCAATCATCTCCGCAGCGGCGGCGATTACGGTATGTATCATAAACGCCAATAATCAAAACAAAAAGATTTTGGCAGAAATGGATAAACACAACGCACTTCAAGCACAGCGGCTAAAGTTGCTTGAAGAAAAGGTAAATCGACACAACAACCTTATAGAGAGGACATACGCCATAGAGCAAAAGCTTGCGGTTCTCGATAATAGAGAAAGGGTGTCGGAACATAGAATTGATGATTTGGAAAACAGATAAAAGAAAGGATGAATTTTATGAATAAAAATAGTAACAAAATGAACATCACATCGGGAACAATTGCGAGGACAATAATACTCGTTCTTGCCCTGTTAAATCAACTTTTGACCGCAACGGGTCACAGCGTGATTAATATCTCGGACGAGAGCATAAACACGCTGATTTCAACAGGTTTTACAATCGTGACCGCCGTTATTGCTTGGTGGAAGAACAATAGCTTTACCCAATCGGCACTTAAAGCCGATGAGGTAATGAGAGAGGGGAAAGAAAATGCGAGCCGTACATCAGATTAAATATAACAGGTCAAACAGGGGCGGCACACCGATAAGATACATTGTCGTACACGATACGGGGAATCCCTCGCGCGGCGCGAACGCAACGGCACACTATAACTATTTTAACGGCGGTGACCGCTCGTCAAGCGCGGACTTCTTTGTAGATGATACACAGGTTTTATGCGTGAACGATTATTATAAGTTTTATACGTGGCATTGCGGTGACGGTCACGGGAAATACGGCATAACAAACCGTAATTCGGTCGGGATTGAGTTTTGTATAAACGTTGATTCCGACAGGGATAAGACATTGGAGCGCACGGCACAGCTTGTCAGAGAGTTAATGCAGGAACTCAATATCCCGATTGACCGAGTTGTACGGCACTATGACGCAAGCCGCAAGAACTGCCCACAGAGTATGAGCGGCAACGGTTGGGCGCAGTGGTACAAATTTAAAGAAAAATTGAAAGGTGAGGATTTAACAATGGCACAATATGAAGAATTAAAGAACGAAATATCACAGCTGACCGAAACGGTAAAGGTTTTGGCAACGGAATTGCACGATTTAAAACATCCGATGATATATAACTATATCGACAATAATATGCCCGAATGGGCGCGCTCGGCGGTATCGTGGGCAGTCGAGAACGGCATATTAAACGGTGACGAAAACGGTTTGAACCTTGACGATAAGGATATTCGGTATATCACGATGATGTATCGAATGAGGAAGTAAAAAGAACAATGTAAAAAAGTGCGGTGCGTGGTTTTATGCACCGCATTTTTTTGATGTAAATCTATATAAATCCATACACGATTTTTACACGATTTTATTCAAAATTT
>OIYV01001570.1_pt1 | contig 10813 bp, 11 predicted proteins | sample 1588251 | NCBI WGS metagenome assembly OIYV01 (sample SAMN03283282) | human gut metagenome | biome: human-associated habitat; material: feces | host: Homo sapiens | place: Peru | collected 2012
GTGCTGTGTTCTTTGACAGACTGACAAAAAATCCTTCGCTTCGGCGAAGGATTTTTTGCATTCAAGAGGTGTCCGGCTTAGCCCTGCGTGCAGCAGAATTTCTGCTTTACCTGCTGCATCTTCTGCGGCTCTGCCTGCTCGGCGGTGTACCAGCCGTGATCGCTCATCTGCTGATATATTCCGCTCTGCATGCTCAGCGAGTCGTTGAGCGCGGTGTTGAAGGCCTGCCTAACGTTCGGCGTCGCCGACTCGATGGAGCCGTGCATATACAGGTCGCACACGCCCTTTGTCGTGAGCAGAATGTTTTCCATGATATCTCTGTCGTCCATTTGCCGTGCCTCCTTATACAAGGTTGTAAAACTGCGTGAACAGCTTCTGGTTGCCGTTCACAAGCTGCTGTGCCTGCTGGCGCAGCACCGGATCCTTGAGCTGTGAGGCCGCCGTGCGGCATTGATTCATGAGAAACTGAGTGTGTCCAAGCGCGTCTTCGATATAGAGCAGTTCTTTGGGACTCATTTTTATCACCTCGCCGATAGTATCTGCCGCATGCCGCGCAATACACGCGGCAAAAAATGCATGGGAAAAATTAAAAAGCAGTTTGCAGGCGGCGTGTGTTTGTGGTATCATATAAAAAGAAATTTTATGCGCATTTCGGAGGAAATATCATGAACTATGTTATCGGTGCGCTGGCCGGACTGGTCTGGGGCGCGCTCGGCGCGTATCTCAACAGCCTCATCACGAAAAAGTGTCTTGCCGCCGGCGATGAAAAGGCCATCGTGGGGATGAACCTTGCCCATATGGCGGTCGATATCGCCGTGCTTGCCATTGTGTATCTTCTGCGCAAGGCGCTGCCGTTCAGCTATGAGGCCATGCTCATCGGCACGGCGGCGGCTCTCTCCATCGTCACGATAATTTTCTCGTATTCCATTGCGAATAAGGAGAAGAAATAAATGCTTTGCACGGCGGCTTTCCCCGCCGCGCCGGAGAATGTATGGACACTTATGACAGAATAATCATCGGCGCGGGGCTGTACGGCCTGTATGCCGCGCTTTTCTGCGCAGCGCGCGGGGATAGAGTGTGCGTGCTGGAGTGCGACTCCGCCGCGTTCAGCCGTGCCACTTATATCAATCAGGCGCGTGTACATCAGGGCTATCATTACCCGCGCTCGCTTTCAACAGCCGTCAAATCCGCGGGGTATTTCGAGCGCTTCAATAAGGATTTCGACTTCTGTATAAACCGTGCCTTCGACAAGATATACGCCACCTCCAGCGCGTACTCATGGTCGGACGGGGCGCAGTTCAAAAAGTTCTGCCGCGCCGCCGGTATCCCGTGCGAGGAGCTGCATCCGGAGCGCTTTTTCAGGCCGGGGCTCTGCGACGGGGCCTTTCTTGTGCGCGAATATACATATGACGCGGCGGTCCTGCGTGATTATTACCTTGAAAAACTGGCCGCACTGCCGAATGCTGTGATAAAATATGGTTCTGCTGTCAGCGCAATAGAGAATACCGGGCGGGAGTACGAGGTCTGCACGAAGGACAGTGGCCGGTATAGGGCGCGCTTTGTGCTCAACGCAAGCTACGCATCTGCAAATCAGATAATATCCATGCTGGGCTTTGAATGCTTCAAGATAAAGTATGAGCTTTGCGAGATCATCCTCTGCAAAGCCGGGGAAAAGCTTTCAAGCTGCGGCATAACCGTCATGGACGGGCCGTTTTTCTCCGTCATGCCCTTCGGCATGACGGGGCTGCACTCGCTCACGTCTGTCACCTTCACGCCGCATACGACTAGCTATGAAGCCCTGCCGCAGTTTTCGTGCCAGGCCGCGTCGGACGGCACGTGCTCACTCGCGCAGCTTGCCAACTGCAACACCTGCCCCGCCCGCCCTGCAACGGCGTACCCGTACATGTCCAAGCTTGCAGGGAAGTATCTGCGGGATGAGTTCAGCTTTGAGTATGAAAGTTCGCTTTTCTCCATGAAGCCCATACTTCTCAGCTCGGAGATAGACGATTCCCGTCCCACTGTCATAAGGACGTTTTCCACCGAGCCCACCTTTGTAAGCGTCCTGTCCGGCAAGATAAACACGGTGTACGATTTGGATGAGGTGCTGATAAATGGATAACAGAGAGAAAAACTTCGTTTCGGCGGTCGTATATGTGCATGACTGTCAGAACAGGATAGGCGTTTTCCTTGAAAACGTGCTCTCCGCGCTTTCGGCGAACTTTGCGCATTCGGAGCTTATCTGCGTCAACGACTATTCGCGTGACGGCAGTGTGGACGCGATACGCGCCATGAGTCCGCGGGCGGACGCTCTCGGCGTCAGCGTGACCGTCGTCAATATGAGCTGCTTTCACGGACTGGAGCTTGCCATGAACGCAGGGCTGGAGCTTGCTATCGGCGACTATGTTTTTGAGTTCGACAGCACTGAGCCGGACTGGGCTGCGGAGGACGTCATGGCCGTCTATACGCGTGCAATGCAGGGCTATGACATCGTCAGCGCCGCGCCCGAAAAGCGGCAGAGTCTGTCCTCGCGCATATTTTACCGCACCTTCCAGAGTTACTCTCCAATGCCATACAAAATGCACACGGAGAGCTTCCGCATGATAAGCCGTCGCGCCATAAACCGCATAAGCGGCATCAACCGCGCCGTGCCATACAGAAAGGCCATTTACGCAAGCTGCGGCCTGCGCTCCGATGGAATATACTATGTGCCGAAGGCCGTGCGGAACGCCTCCGGCGTGACGCGGGGCGAGCGCGGCTATCGCCGTCGCCTGGCGGTGGACACGCTGCTGCTGTTTACCGACGTGGGGTACAGGCTGTCGATGTTTATGACGGCGCTGATGATGCTTGCCACGGTGTTCATGGCGGTGTACTCGCTCGTCATTTTCATCATCGGCAACCCGGTGGAGGGCTGGACGACGACGATACTTTTCCTGTCGTTCGCGTTTTTCGGACTCTTCGGCATACTCACGGTCGTTGTGAAGTATCTGCAAATACTTGTGGATCTGGTGTTCCGCCGCAAGAAGTATATATTTGAAAGCATAGAAAAGCTCAATTGAGGGGGAGGCGCGATATGAACATACTCGTCGGCTATACCGGCTTTGTCGGCAGCAATATATATGCCCACGGTGATTTTCAGGGGGCCTTCAATTCAAAAAATATTTCCGAGGCTTACGGCCTTGCGCCGGAGCTTCTTGTGTACGCCGGGCTGCGCGCGGAAAAATTCCTCGCCAACAGCGCGCCGGAGAAGGACATGCAGCTTATATTGCAGGCCGAGGACAACATTGCCCGCATCGCGCCGAAGAAGTTAGTGCTGATCTCGACGATAGATGTGTTCCCCAGCCCGAAAGGCGTGGATGAGACGACGCCCATCGACCCCGCGGGGATGCAGGCATACGGCTATGACCGCCTCATGCTGGAGCGCTGGGTGCGCGAAAATTATCCCGACGCGCTTATTATCCGTCTGCCGGGGCTTTTCGGAAAGAATATAAAAAAGAACTTCATTTTTGACTATATAAGTCGCATTCCGTCCATGCTGCGTCCGGAAAAGCTTGATGAACTTTCGCGGATGCAGCCGGAGATAGCCGGGTTTTACACGCTTGAGGCGAACGGCTTTTATAAATGCCGCGCGCTCACTGCGGAGGAGGAGCGCAGCCTTAAGGCCAAGCTTAAAGAGACGGGCTTTTCCGCGCTCAACTTCACGGACAGCCGCAGCGTCTATCAGTTCTATCCGCTCTCGCGTCTGTGGGGCGACATATGCACGGCCCTTTCCGCCGGGCTTACGCTTTTCCACCCCGCGACGGAGCCCGTTTCCGCAGGGGAGCTTTATGAGTACCTCAGCGGAGAGCCCTTTGTCAACGAACTCGGCGGCACGCCGGCAGATTACGATTATAGGTCCGTGCATTCCGCGCTTTTCGGCCGCAGTGACGGGTATATCTGCGGCAAGGAGCAGGTCATGCGCGAAATAAAGCAGTTTGTGGAGAGTTATTGAATGAAGCTTGCCGTGTCAAATATTGCGTGGGAAGCCGGAGACGATGCGCGCATTTATTCTCTGATGGAGGAACTGGGCTTTTCCGGCCTTGAGATCGCGCCCACGCGGATATTCCCATCCGCCCCGTATGACGATCTGCCCGCCGCGCGGCGCTGGGCACAGGAGCTTATGCGCACTCATGGCTTTACCGTGCCGTCCATGCAGTCGATCTGGTTCGGCAGGGGCGAGCGCCTTTTCGGCAGTGCGCAGGAGCGTGCGGCGCTTCTTGACTATACGCGCCGGGCCATAGACTTTGCTGCTGCCGTTGGCTGCGGAAATCTCGTGTTCGGCTGCCCGAAGAACAGGACGCTTCCCGGCGGCGCGGACAGCGGCGCGGCGGCGGAGTTTTTCCGCGAGCTTGGCGACTATGCGCATCAGCGGGGCACAGTGCTTGCAATGGAGGCGAACCCCGCCATATACGGCACCAATTATATAAATACCACCGCAGAGGCGCTTGCGCTGGTGAAGACGGTGAACTCGCCAGGCTTTATGCTGAATCTCGATGTTGGCACTATGATAGAAAACGGCGAGGATGTCGATGTGCTTGCCGGGAATGAGGCGTATATCAACCATGTCCATGTGAGTGAGCCGTTCCTGAAGCCGATAGAGCGGCGCGCGCTGCATACGCGTCTTGCGGCGTTCCTGCGCGCGGCGGATTATCGCGGCTATGTCTCAATAGAAATGGGGCGGCAGACCGGTGGTACATCGGCGCTAGAAGCGGCGATGGCGTATGTCAGGGATGCAATGGGCTGATAGGCGGAAGGAGAGAGCCATGCTATACAGAAACATATATGGTGTGCCGGATTTTGAATGCACCGAGTATGCCGGGAAAACAAAAGACTACGTGCTGCTCATCCCCATAATAAACGAGGGGGAGCGCATCGCGCGCGAGCTTTCGCGTGCGAAGGAGCACGGCATATCCGCCTATGCGGATATAGTGATATGCGACGGCGGCTCCACCGACGGATGCACGGACGAGGCGCGCCTGCGTGCGCTGAATGTGAACACGCTGCTGGTCAAAAAAGGCGAGGGCAAGCAGGGCGCACAGCTCAGAATGGGTATATACTGGGCCTTGCAGCGCGGCTACAGCGGTGTCATCACCATTGACGGCAACGACAAGGACAGCATTGAGGATGTGCCCCGCTTTATAGAAAAGCTCAGGCAGGGTTATGATCTGGTGCAGGGTTCACGGTTCATAAAGGGCGGCCGGGCGATAAATACGCCTCTGTCTCGCTTCGTCGCCGTCAAGCTCATCCACGCGCCCATTATCTCCCTCACGGCGCACCAGCGCTTTACAGACACTACGAACGCCTACCGCGCGTATTCCGCGCGCTATCTGCGCGATGAGCGCGTCATGCCGCTGAGAGACGTTTTCATGACGTATGAGCTTTTAGCGTATCTCTCCGTGCGCGCGACTCAGCTTGGGTACAAGGCGTGTGAAATACCTGTGACGCGCGCATATCCCGCGAAGGGAAAAACGCCGACGAAGATATCGCCCCTCCGCGGCAATGCGGAGCTTATGAAAATACTGCTGCTGAACGCGGCGGGAAGGTACAGGCCGTAAACGGCCCACAGGTGCAGCATGGCAAATACGCTTGATAAAAAGGGAACGGCGGGCCGCATTGCGGTGGTGCTTGCGTTCATTCTCTGCATAGGGTTCCTTTTTGCAAATTTCTATATCCCGGACAGCAAGTTTCAGTCCGACAGCGAAAACCTTGCGATGGGAAGCATTGCCTACGGGCGCGACAGCGCATCATATTCCGCTTTCGGCCTGCAATTTGCCTCCGTTGGCAAAAGCGGCGAAGAGATAAAAACAGTCATTGAGGAGTACTATGGCCTCGACGGCGTGAAATATAAGGACTATACCTCACAGGTGGGCCTCCAGGGCTATATTTATCAGACGCTCTCCCGCATTCTGTGCACTGGGCGCGGAGTGTCGTCGCTGCTCTCTCTGCGCACGGTGCTCACGGCTGTGTGCGCCGCGCTTACGGCGGCGTCCGTAATGGCGATAGTGTACCTTGCGGGCAGAAAGTATAACGGCATCCTTGCCGCGGCGTTCTACCTCACGTTCCTCTTGTCGCCGTGGGTGGCGGACTTCGCGCAGAATCTCTACTGGGTGGAGTTCACATGGTTCGTGCCGGTGATACTGGGGATGCTGTTCTCCCTTGATTATGAAAAGTACGATAAGCCGTGGATGTATGTGCTGATTGCGCTGTCCATTGCCGTGAAGAGCGCCTGCGGCTATGAGTATATCAGCACCATCATGCTGGGCCTCATCATGTTTCCGCTGGTCGATCTCATCATGGGGAGCGGTGCGGACAGAAAACGCCTGTTCATCATCATCGTGAAGATAGGGCTGTGCGCGCTGGCCGGATTTTTTGCCGTGCTTATCATCCATGCGTTCATGCGCGGCGACGGCAATCCAATTGCCGGTCTGAAAGAGATATACGAGAAGAATATCCTCTGCCGCACGATAATCGGTGACCCGGACGGGAACTTCACCACGAATGAAAACGTTGCGCGCATCCTGCGCCGCTCAATTGAGGCAAGCGTGGGCGAGGTGCTGGCGCTGTACTTCGATTTCAACACGGCGGTGCTCTTGGGCTTTGAAAGTGAGCTTTTCGTGCCGATGATAGTGTATGCCACTGTCGTTTTTGTGCTGCGCGCGTTCAGAAAGGAAAACCGTTGGGAGCTGGCGCTGTTTGTGCTGAGCTTTATCGCGTCGATATCGTGGTTCGTCCTTGGGAAGAGTCATTCACAGATACATACGCACATGAACTTCGTGCTGTGGTACTTCGGCTTCGTGCAGATGTGCCTGTACGGTATCCTGTGCTCAATAGCGGGGCTTGCAAAGCGCCCACATTAAAGTTGATTTACAGACAGCACCCCCGGCCATTGTCCGGGGGTGCTGTTATTCAATCCGCCAGTCTGTACAGGCGGTATATTCCGTTTTCCGACTGGGCGACAAGCTCATACCTTGCTTCGATTATATCGCTCGTCACGAGAGGCGTGGTGTACAGATTGAAGGTCATTACCCACTCCACATCGCTCTCGGCAAATTCGCGGTGTATCCGCTCTGCGAACGCCGGACTGTTGACGCTCATCCACTGCTGAAGCGTGAAGAAGCGGAAGGCCGGGCGCAGCCCCGTATCCAGATACAGCCGCCGCGGACAGTCAAACGCGACAAAGCTGCCGCGCCCGTCCTCCGGGATGAGGCCGGTAAGCGCGCGGTAATCATCGCCGTACATTTCGTAGGCCTGCGGGGGCAGGACCTCCGTTTTCTCCTTATACACCTTGAGGGCGGAACTGCACAGCACCGCGGCGCAGCAGCATATCAGCAGCGCGCGGCCAAGCCCCGCCATCCTGAAATAGCGCTCAATGGCGGGCGCGGCCGCAAACAGCGCCGCATACAGCAGCGGCAGAAGCGTGATGCCGTAGTGCGCGTAATCGTTCAGCGTGTACATGAAAAGCGTGTTCACAAGGGCGATGAGCAGCCAGAACGCGCAGCTGAGCCGCCCGCGTTTTCTGAACGCAAGCCCCCATGCCGCCGCCGCGATGAGGCACCACCCCGTCAGATACCGCCGCATAAGCACCAGCAGCGCCTTGAGCCCCGCGGGGGCGGCTGTGCCGGAATAGGCCGAGTAGTCGAAGTTGAAAAGCAGCGTGCCGTACCACATATCATAGAGCGCGCCGTGCGCGGCGAAGTAAATGCAGAAGGGCAGCGTCAGCAAGGCGGCCCCGCCGAGGAAAGCGGCGGCGTTCAGGCCAAGGCAGCGCCACTCGCCCTTTATTATGAGCACGACGCTTATAAAAGCCACGCCCACACATACGCCCAGCGCATTCGTGACGCGCGTCAGCAGCGCGAAGGCGAAGCAAAGCCCGTATATAAAGGCCGCGCGCGGCGGATGCGTATATTGCCTGCCGTCAAGCCCCGCGCACCAATCGAGCATGAGAGAATACGAGGCGAACAGCAGCGGCAGAATGTATTCCTCCGTCGTGTTCCCCTCCTGCCAGTTCGCCGCAAGAACAAAGGGCAGCACCAGCGCCGCCGCGGCGGAAAACACGCGTGAAAAGCGCGATGACAGCATCCGCCACGCAAAATACTCGCCCAGCGCGAGAAACAGCGCCTGAATGATGAATACGCCCGTGCGCCCGGCAAGGGCGTACCCCGCCGCGTTTATAAGGAAGATAATAGGCCCCTTGTGGTCAAAGAGATCCACATACGGCAGATAGCCCTCCGCCCAGTATTTGCCGATGGTCTGAAACATGGCCGAGTCATAGCCCCAGTCGTGATACAGCGGAGAGGTCGTCTCCGAAAAGAAAAGCACCCCCGCAAAGGCGGACAGCAGAAAGGCGAGGGAATATAAGATATTTCTATAGTCAAAAGCGCGCGGCGCGGCGTCATGTTCCAGCATATGTTCAGTCCCTTCGGAAAGATAGTTTTATCATAATAGCACACTATCCCCGCAAAGTCCACAAAAGCGGCAAATTTCGCGCGCGTGGGCATAAAAAAACCTCTCTGCCATAAGGCGGAGAGGGAAGCGTCAATAGTTCTGCACGGGCGGCACCGCCGTGTCAAGCCCCTTGAAGATATAGCCGTGCTCAGTGCCCCATTTGAGTATGCGCTCAACGCAGCGCACGCTGTAAAGCCGCGTGTCGTGCTGCAGGGACACGGGCACCTCGTATCGCGGTGCGAAATTGATTACCGCGTTCACGGAGGCCTCGCCGCTGTTGACGGAGTTTTCCGGGCTCACGTTCCAGTCAAAAAAGCGCATCCCCATGCGCTCAAGCTGCGCCGTCACGACCTCCCACGCGCCCTTCTCGCGGTTGTTCAGCTTGTGGAAGGCGGTGGAACTGCCGCCGGGGAAGCGGCACAGATCCACATATTCGCCTGTCAGCTCATACACCGTCTGCCGCGCGGCGGCAAGGTCGTCAAGATAGCTTGCGGCGCTGCTGTATAGCCTGTCATAGTCGTGGCAGCAGGCGTGCACGCCGATGCTGTGCCCGGCCTCATATATCCGCGGCAGAAGGTCGAGATAGGCGTTGTTCCCGGCAATGACAAAGAAGGTGGCCTGTGCGCCGTATTTGTCGAGGACGTCCAGAAGCTCCTCCGTGTAGCGGCAGGGTCCGTCGTCAAAGGTGAGGTATATCACGTTTTCCTCCGCGGCGGTCTCCGGCAAAGCCACGGGCACGACGCTGACGCAGCGCTCCGCCGCGGCGCTGCTGCCGCCATCGTCGCAGACGGAATAGGACACGCAGTAGTTCCCCGGCGTCATGCAATCGACCTCTCCCGTACAGGCGACGCGCGCGCTGATATCCGCGCCGTCTGCGCCGTATGCGGTGAAGCCCGGCTCGGAAAACGGGATGCCGCAGGGCCATTCAAGCGCCGCCCCGGCGTCCAGCGTTATGTATGCCGTCGGTGCGGGCGTGGGCACAGACGCCGGCTCCGGTGAAGCCGCGTCCGTGGGCGCGGACGCGCTCACAGCGCCGCAGGCGGACAGGAAAAACGCCGCGAGACAGCATGTGAAGCAGGCGGCGGAAAAGGTGATGCGGAAGCGGTTGTGCAGCATGTGCAATACCCTCCCATAGTTGATATGTAATATTATCATATATCAACAAAAATGTCTATAGAATTGGAAAATAAAAAGCTGCTCCGTATGGAGCAGCTTTTTCAAGGAGTGGTGTGAGGCTTATGCCATCACGCTGTCGAACTCGTCCTGAATTTCCTTTTCAGGCGCAGCCGTGCACAGGCTGACGACAACGATGAATATGCATGCCACTATGAAGGACGGCAGCAGCTCGTATATTGCGAATACGCCGCCGAGAGGGGCGATGAGGTACTTCCAGATGAACACTGTCGCCGCGCCGGAGATCATTCCAGCGATAGCGCCCTGATAGTTGCAGCGCTTCCAGAACAGCGCGAAGAGCATCACGGGGCCGAAGGTCGCGCCGAAGCCGGCCCATGCGAAGGAAACGACACGGAAGATGGAGCTTGCGGGGTTGCTGGCGAAGAGAATGCCGAGTATGGCGACGCCGATAACGGTGATGCGCGCGATGGTCATGGTCTTCTTGTCGCTGAGCTTTATGCCGAAAACGTCGGTGAGGATGTTGTGCGTCACGCCGGAGGCGGCGGCAAGAAGCTGCGCGTCGGCGGTGGACATCGTCGCGGCGAGGATACCGGCGATGATGATACCGGCAATAAGCGCCGGAACTATGCCCTTAGTTGCAAGCAGAGCGGAGGTGTTGACGATCATGTTCTCGGCCTCGGCCTCCGTCGCGGGAAGTGCGATAGCGCCGGTCTTGGCCATGGTGCAGCCGACAAGGCCGATGATAACGGCCACGGACAGTGAGACAACGACCCATACGGTGGCGAAGCGGCGGCTGAAACCGAGCTTGTGCTCATCCTTTGCCGCCATGAAGTGCAGCAGCACGTGGGGCATTCCAAAGTAGCCGAGGGCCCATGCCAGCGTGGACACTATCATAAGCGGGGTATAGCTCTTGGGCTGGGCGGAGATTATATCCGTGCTGGACGAGAAGCTGAGGTAGCCGGGGATGGCCTTTGCGTTCTCGACGACGGCGCTCCAGCCGCCGGCGACGTTGATGCCGAATACCAACACGATGATAAGCGCGATGGTCATAACGAAGCCCTGGATAAGACTCGTCACGGAGGCGGCCATGAAGCCGCCGGTGGCGCAGTAGGCCACGATAACGGCCGCGGAGATTATCATCGCGGGCATGTAGTCAAAGCCGAAAAGGCTGTTGAAGAGCTTGCCGCAGGCAGCAAAG
>OIYV01001572.1_pt1 | contig 10797 bp, 11 predicted proteins | sample 1588251 | NCBI WGS metagenome assembly OIYV01 (sample SAMN03283282) | human gut metagenome | biome: human-associated habitat; material: feces | host: Homo sapiens | place: Peru | collected 2012
TAAAATTGAAGAAATTCAAAAAAATGATTTATATGCTCCTAAAGATACATATAATGGAGTTTTAACTGGTTATGCAGCTGATTGCCCATTATGTGGTGGTACATTAGGATGCACTGGTCAAAATGTTTTAACTGATAGAATTACTACGTATAATGATAAAGATTATGGTACAGTTAGAATCGTCGCTTCATCAAGAAGCCTTCCATGTGGCTCAATAGTTCAATTTAATTTAAACAATGCACCAGTTACAGCTATTGTTCTAGATAGAGGAGTAACCGGAACCGCACTTGATTTATTAGTGGCATCACAACAAGAAGCATTAACATCAGTTGGTAGAAGAGCCATATCATACAATATTTTAAGATTCGGATATACAAGATAGTTTAAACTATCTTTTTTTTATGATAAACTATTAATGTGATTAATATGAAAGAACACATTTTTAAAAAGAAATATGGACAAAATTTTCTTGTTGATAAGAATATTGTTAATAAAATAGTTTCTGGCTTTGATATAAAGAGTCCTTCTTATGCGTTGGAAATAGGTTGTGGTGATGGTAGGCTTACTTCTTTACTTTGTTCTAAGTTTGATAAGGTTTTGGGATATGAAATTGACGAAGATGTTAAAGAGCTACTTTATTCTAATTTGAAGCCTTTTTCTAATTATTCTATTATTTTTTCTGACTTTTTAACTTCTGATGTGAAAAAGGATTTAGGAGATGAAATTTCTAATTTATATGTGATTGCTAATTTACCTTATTATGTTACGACTCCTATTATTGAAAAACTTACTTTTTTAGACTTGCCTTTTCTTTTTATGAGATTTATGGTTCAAAAAGAGGTTGGTGAAAGATTTTGTGCTAAAGTTGGAAGTAAAAACTATGGTTCTTTGACGGTTTTTTTGAATTATCATTATTGTATTAAAAAAGATTTTGTTGTTAGTAGGAACTGTTTTTATCCTGTGCCTAATGTTGATAGTATGGTTGTGTCTTTTTATAGAAAGGATAATAAAATTATGCTTAAAGATATTAACTTTTTTTATAAACTTGTTAGGGATAGTTTTAGATTTAAAAGAAAGACATTGCGTAATAATTTAAAAGATTATGATCTTGATAAGATTTTGAATGTTTTGAAAGGTTATGGTTTTGATCTTTCTGTTAGGGCAGAACAACTTAGTGTTGAAATTTTTTGTGATATTGCTAATTGTTTAAGTTAGTTTCTATTTTATTTAGTTGTTGCATATAATTATTTTGAGGTGATTATGTGCTTTTTAATATTGGAGATTTAGTTACTAGGAAGTCTTATAATAATGATATGGTTTTTAGGATTAAATCTTTTAAGGATAAGATGGTTGTACTAGAGGGAGTCAATATTCGGCTTATTGCGGATGCGCCAGTTGATGATTTAGAAATATGTAAAGATTGTGTTGATGATATTACTAGTGATGATAGAGATTTATTTGATAATATGGGTGATTTACTTGATTTAAATAGGGATAATTATTTTTATTTGCCGGGTAAAATTTTACATATTGATGGTGATAAAAATTATCTTGATAGATGTATAGAATTTTATAAAAATATGAACATAGTTTGTTATGGAATTATTCTTAATGAGGGAGAAATTTCTAAAAAAATTAGGGGTTTACTGGATGATGTTAATCCTGATGTTTTGGTAATTACTGGTCATGATGCGTATTATGATAGTGGGAATAAATATAATGATATTTCTAATTATAAGAATAGTAAAAATTTTGTTAATGCAGTTAAGGAAGCCAGAAAGTACGAGAAAGATCATGAAAAACTGGTTATTATTGCTGGAGCGTGTCAATCTGATTATGAGGAATTAATTAAGGCTGGTTCTAATTTTGCTTCGAGTCCTAAGAGAATTAATATTCATGCTTTGGATCCTGCGATTGTTGCTAGTTCTGTTTGTTTATCCAATAAAAGTCAACCAATAGATTTGTTTAAAATTTTGGATAGAACTAAATATGGTAAAGATGGTATGGGTGGAATTATTACTAATGGTATGATGTACGTGGGGTTTCCTAGATGATAGAAAGAGTTAGAGATAAAATTTTTTCTTTTGAAGGGAAAAAAATTAAGTTTCGATATAATGGTAGCAGAAATCAGGTTGAAGAATTTGAGGGAGTAGTTACTAAATGTTATAATTATGTTTTTGTTGTGTTTACTAATGGTATTAATAAATCTTTTTCATATACTGATGTTTTGATTGGAACTTTGGAAGTTAATATTTAGTTTTTTATTTATTTTGAAAATATTAGATGATTTTTGTGTAAATTTGGCAATATATGTTAAAAATCTATTGACTTTTACCTGCTCTTTAAGATAAAATTAGTGTTAGAAGCAGGGTTGCTTTTAAAAAGGAGGATAAAGATGAAGATTACATCAGTAAATGTACGTAAGGTTGAAAAGGAAGGCTCTCGTATGAAAGGAATTGCTTCAGTTTTAATTGATGATTGTTTTGCAATTCATGATATTCGTATTATTGAAGGAGATAATGGTTTGTTTATTGCTATGCCTAGCAGAAAAACAACTACTGGAGGATATCGTGATATAGCACATCCTATTAACCCTGAAACACGTACTTTGTTTGAAGAATCTATTTTAGAAGCATTTAATACTGCTGAAGAATAGTATATTAAAACACTTTATGTGTTTTTTTTTGTATATTTTTTTCTTTTTTTCATATATTTTATCAGGAGGAAAATTATGGAAAAGTTTGCAGAAAATATAAGTTATAATCATGGAATTAGTATTAATGAAAGGAAAATTATTTATGTGACTGGAGTTAACAAACTTGAAAGTTTTGATGAACAGGAATTTTTACTTGATACAAGTATGGGTTTTTTAGTTATAAAGGGTAATTCTTTGGAAATTATAAAATTGGATACTAAAGATGGAACTCTTGCTATTAAGGGAAGTTTTGATAGTATGTCTTATTTTGAAAATTTAAGGAAATCTAAGTCTTCTTTCTTTGATAAGTTGTTTAAATGATACTTTCGGAACAAATTTTTTCTTTACTTTTTTGTGTTTTTTTTGGTTTTGGATACTGCTTTGTTTTTTATATATTTAAGAAGTTTTTACTTTATGCTAAATACCATATTTTGTTTAATGTCTTTTTTAATTTAATTATGTCTATTTTATTTTTTATTGGTATAATTCAAATTAATGATGGAACTTTGAGTTTGTATTATTTGTTGTTTGTTTTAATTGGTTTTTTACTTTTTAGACTATCATTTGTCACTTTTAAGTGTCAAATATAGTCTTATTTTATTGAAATTATTGAAATTATTTTTTATTTTTGTTATTATTTGTTATAAGATATGGTTTATAAGGTTATAGTCGGAGGTGTATGATGGCAAGAGGGAAATCTAAATCAAAGAAAAAAAATTTTAAGAGAATTTTTTTTGTAACGTTGTTTTGCTTGGCAATAAATGGATATATTTTTTATTCTATAGGCTCTATATTTCAAGATGTTTATGTTATGAAACATGAGAAAGTGCAATTAGATAAAAAAATAGAAGATTTAAAAGAGGAAGAGGAAGTTTTGAAATCTGAAGTTAAAAAACTTAAAGATCCTGTGTATGTGGCTAAGTATGCTAGGGAAAAGTTTTTGTATTCTGGTGATAACGAATATATTATTAGAATGAAATAGTAAATTTGTACTATTTTTTTTCTATTGATTTGTTTTAGAAAATAGTTTAAAATATTGTGTTAAGTGGTGATTTAATGAAAAGAGTTTTTGATTTTTTAGACAGTTATATTAATGATGGGGATACAGTTGTTTTAGGTTGTTCTGGAGGGCCTGATTCTATGGCGCTTATGGATATTTTGATTTCTTATAGAAAATCTAGAAATATTTCTATTGTTTGTGCTCATGTTAATCATAAGGTTAGGCGTGAAAGCGATGATGAGATGGTATGGCTTGAGAAGTTTTGTAATAAAAGAAATATCTTTTTTGAGAAAATGATTATTGAAAATTATGGTGATGATAATTTTCATAATGAGGCTAGGCATATAAGGTATGAATTTTTTGATTCTTTAGTGAGAAAGTATAACGCTAATTATTTGATGACTGCTCATCATGGTGATGATTTAATGGAAACTATTTTGATGCGAATTGTCAGGGGTTCTACTTTGAGAGGCTATGGAGGATTTTCTAGTTGTGTTTCGAAAGGCACTTATTCTATATTGAGGCCTTTGGTTTTTGTAACTAAGGAAGATATACTTAGTTATAATAAAAAGAAAAAGATTGAGTATGTTATTGATAATTCTAACTTTTCTAGTAAGTATACTAGAAATAGATATCGTAAAAGTGTTTTACCTTTTTTGAAGACTGAAGATAAAAATGTTCATTTAAAGTTTTTAAAATATAGCAATGAACTTATTGCTTCGGATGATTTTTTAAATAGTGAAACTAGTAAGATTTTTGATGAGGTGGTTACTGATAATCAAACTTCTATAAGTAAGTTTAAAAAAATTCACCCTTTTTTACAAAACAGGTTTATTAACATGCTACTTGAGGAATTTTATCAAGATGATCTTATATTAATTTCTGATGTTCATACAGATTTGATTAAAGGTCTTATATATTCAAATAAGGCTAATAGTTTTGTATATTTACCAAATAATGTTAAGGTTGTTAAGAGTTATGATAAACTTTCTTTTGTAAAAGAAACTGAACAAGTTGATCGTTATGAGATTGAACTTTCTGATTATGTTAATTTACCTAATGGTAAAAACATCAAATTTTTGGAGAAATCTGATGTTAATGATAATAATTTTTGTAGGTTAAATTCTGAAGATGTATGTTTGCCTCTTCAGGTTAGAACTAGAAAATCTGGGGATAGAATTAAGGTTAAGGGTCTTAATGGTACGAAAAAGATAAAGGATATTTTTATTGATTTGAAGATTCCTGTTAAACAAAGAGATTTATGGCCTGTTGTTGTGGATTCTAAGGATATTGTTGTTTGGCTTCCTGGTCTTAAAAAATCTAAATTTGATGTTCCAAAAAGTAAAAACTGTGATATAATACTTAAGTATTATTAAAGGGAGGAAATTATGAATAGAAAAAATAATAAAAAAAGTTTTATTTCGTATGCTATTATTTTATGCTTTTTAGCAAGTATATTCTTTGTTTATAACTCTTTAGGAAACAAGGAAAAAGTACTTACTTATAATGAATTTATAAATGATTTAAATGGAGGTAATGTTACTGAACTTGAAATTACACCGAAACAAAGTTCTGCGGTTTATTATGTTACAGGTAAACTTGATGGCTATAAGAGTAATGAACGTTTTAAGTTAGTAGCGCCTTATTCTGATAGTGTTGTTTCTGATATTCTTTCTATTGCTAAGCAAAAAGAATCTCTTAAAATAACTGTTAATAAAGATCCAGAAAGTTCTTCATTTCTTAAAATTGTTGTTAACTTTTTACCATTTGTGTTAATTATTGGATTTGCATTTTATTTCTTATCTAGACAGATGGGTGGTGCGAATAAGTCTTTTGATTTTGGTAAAAGTAAGGCTAAATTACATTCTGATAAAGACAAAGTTACTTTTGATAATGTTGCGGGACTTGTTGAGGAAAAATATGAAGTTAAAGAGCTTATTGATTTCTTGAAAAATCCTAAAAAATTCCAAAAATTAGGTGCTAGAATTCCTAAGGGAGTGCTTTTAGTTGGGCCTCCAGGAACTGGTAAAACTTTACTTGCTCGTGCTGTTGCGGGAGAAGCCAATGTACCTTTTTATTATATCAGTGGTTCTGATTTTGTTGAACTTTTTGTTGGTGTAGGTGCAAGCCGTGTTCGTGATATGTTTAAACAAGCGAAGCAAACTGCTCCATGTTTGATATTTATTGATGAAATAGATGCTGTTGGACGTCAACGTGGTACTGGTCTTGGCGGTGGCCATGATGAAAGGGAACAAACACTTAATCAACTTCTTACAGAAATGGATGGTTTTGGCGCTAATGAGGGAATAATTATTATAGCTGCAACTAATAGACCTGATGTTCTTGATCCTGCTCTTCTTAGACCTGGTAGGTTTGATAGGCAAGTTACTGTTTCTCTTCCTGATATTGGAGAAAGAGAAGCAATATTAAAAGTTCATGCTAAGAATAAGGTTCTTGCTAAGGATGTTACTCTTAAGTATTTGGCTCGTAGAACTTCTGGTTTTAGTGGTGCTGATCTTGAAAATTTACTTAATGAGGCTGCGCTTCTTGCGGTTAGACGTGATAAGAGCGAAATTACTATGAGTGAGATTGATGAGGCTCATGATAGGGTTTTAATGGGACCTGCTAAAAAGAGTAGAAAAATTAGTGAAAAGGATAAGAAGATTACTGCTTATCATGAGGCTGGACATGTAGTTGCTGGTATGAAACTTGAAAATTCTAATATTGTTCAAAAGGTTACTATTATACCTCGTGGTATGGCTGGTGGTTATACTAATATTCAAAGTGAAGAAGAAAAGATGCATACTACTAAAAATGAACTTACTGAGACAATTTGTACATTTTTGGCGGGACGTGTTGCGGAACAACTTGTTTTTGATGACATAACTACTGGTGCTGAAAATGATATTGAAAGGGCAACTAAAATTGCACGTTCTATGGTATGTGAATATGGAATGAGTGAACTTGGTCCTGTTCAATTGGAACAAAGCGAATCTAGTGTTTTCTTAGGTAGAGATTATAATAAATCACGTAATTTTTCTGACCAAGTTGCGTTTGAAATTGATCAACAAATTAGAAAAATTATAGATAGTTGTTATAAAAAAACTGAGAAGATTTTGAAGGATAATAAAAAGTTACTTGATTTGATTGCTGAAAACTTGGCTAAGTATGAAACTTTGACTAAGGAACAAATTGATTATTTGGTAAAAAATGGTAAAATGCCTTCTGAAGAATCTGATGATATTGAAGAAGAAAATAAATAAAAGAAAGGTTACTTTCTTTTTTGTTTAGGAGTGTTTATATGGCTTTTGATTTTAGAGAGGAACTTAAGAAGAATAAAGTTTTATTAGCGCCGATGGCTGGTGTTTCTAATCCTGCTTATATTGAAATTGTGAGAGATATGGGTGTTTCTTTGTTTTGGACTGAACTTATTAGTGCTGAGGCAATTGTTAGAAATAATAAGAAAACTTTTGATATGCTTGATGGAATTGATAAGTTGGGTGTGAAAGTTGGAGTGCAAATTTTTGGTAGTTCACCTGATGTTATGGCGAAGGCTGCTAGTATTATTGTTTCTTCTTATGACGTTAGTTTTATTGATATTAATATGGGCTGTCCTGTTCCTAAGGTTGCAATTAAAAATAATGCTGGCAGTGCTCTTCTTCGTGATGTTGATAAGATTGGTAAAATTGTTTCTAGTGTTTGTAAGGCTGTATCTGTTCCTGTTAGTGTTAAAATAAGAAGTGGTTGGGACTTTTCTAGTATAAATGCTCCTTTGGTTGCTAAGGTATGTGAAGAAAATGGTGCAAGTTGTATTGCAATTCATGCTAGGACAAGAAGCCAGGGTTATGGTGGAAGTGCTGATTGGAGTATAATTAAAGAAGTAAAGGATTCAGTTAAAATACCAGTAATTGGTAATGGAGATATTAAATCTTTTAGTGATGCTAAACGAATGCTTGATGAAACTGGTTGTGATGCTGTTATGATTGGTCGCGCTTCTTTAGGAAATCCTTGGATTTTTAGGGAGAGTTTGTTTTTTATAAATAATAATAGTTTTTTACCTAGACCTGGTTTTAGAGAAATTGTTGATATGATAAAGAAACATTATTTTCTTCTTGAAGAAAATATGGGAGAAAAACGTGCTCTTTTAGAGATTAGAACTCATGCTTTGTGGTATATAAAGGGATTTCCTAATTGTAAAGGCTTTAAAGGAATGATTACTTCTGCTAATACTAAGGATGAATTTTTTGATATTTTGAATTTAATGTGTGAAGAAAATTTATAAAACGTTTAAATATTGTTGACATTTTGTATTTTAAGTGATAAATTATATTCATAAATTGATGAAGCAGGTACTTTGTACAGGGATTTATAGGGAGTGCTTTTAGAGAGTCAAGGGTGGTGGAACTTGATAGTGTGCTATAATGAATTAAAACTGTGGAAATGGCTTTTGCCCGGGTTTACCGTTATATTATTGAGATGTCAGTTAATGATAAAAAAGGTGGTACCGCGATACTTCGCCCTTTTATTGTTAACTTTTTTTATTGATAGGAGGAGAAAGAAATGAGACAATTTACGGAACAAGAAATAATAAGGAGAGAAAAGGCTAAGAATTTGGAAGAAATGGGCATTGATCCTTTTGGACATAGGTTTGATGTTGATTCTAATTCTAAGGAAATTAAGGAAAAATATGGAGATGCTACTTCTGAAGAACTTGAAGAAAAGGCTATTCCTGTTGTTATTGCAGGACGTATTATGACTAAAAGAGGAAAGGGTAAGGCTGGATTTATTAATATTCAAGATAAATTTGGTCAAATACAAGTGTATGTAAAGATTGATAATATTGATGAGGATAATTATGAAATCTTTAAGAAGAGTGATATTGGTGATATAGTAGGGATTCATGGAGTTGTTATGAGGACTCATATGGGTGAACTTACAGTAAAGGCTACTAAATATGAACATTTAGTTAAGGCTCTTAGACCTCTTCCTGAGAAGTATCATGGTCTTGTTGATACTGAGGAAAGATTTAGAAGAAGATATGTTGATTTAATAACAAATGAAGAGTCTCGTAAGGTTGCATTTATGAGACCTAAGATTATTAGATCTATCCAAAAATATCTTGATAATTTAGGTTATACTGAAGTTGAGACTCCAATGCTTGGTACTATTTTGGGGGGCGCTAACGCTAGACCATTTATAACTCATCATAATACTTTAGATATTGATATGTATCTTAGAATTGCTACTGAACTTCCTTTAAAGAGACTTCTTGTTGGTGGAATGGATGCTGTTTATGAAATAGGTAGAATTTTTAGAAATGAAGGAATGGATAAGAAGCATAATCCTGAGTTTACTACTATTGAACTTTATAAGGCTTATTCTGATCTTGAAGGAATGATGGAAATTACTGAGAATATTATTGGTAATGCTGCGATGGAAGTTTTAGGTACTTACGATATTAAGTGGAGAGGTCATGATATATGTTTGAAACCTAAGTTTAAGAGATTACATATGGTTGATGCTATACGTGAAAAAACAGGAATTAACTTTTTTGATGATATGAGTTTTGAAGATGCTAAAAAACTTGCTTTAGAACATGGTATTGAAGTTGAAGATCATTTTGGGTATGGTCATATTGTTAATGAGTTTTTTGAGAAATATGTTGAGGAGACGATTATTGAACCTACTTTTGTAATTGGACATCCAATTGAAATAAGCCCTCTTGCAAAAAAGGATCCTAAGGACCCTAGATTTACACAAAGATTTGAGTTGTTTATTGTTGGTAGTGAATATGCTAATGCGTTTACTGAACTTAATGATCCTATTGATCAATATGAAAGATTTGAGGCTCAAGTTAAGGAAAAAGATTTAGGTAATGATGAGGCTAATGAAATGGATTTGGATTTTGTTGAGGCTCTTGAATATGGAATGCCACCGGCTGGTGGAATGGGTATGGGAATTGATAGACTTGTTATGCTTCTTACTGGATGTGAAACTATTCGTGAGGTTATTTTGTTCCCTACTATGAAGAAAAAGGATTGATGAAGCCTTTTTTTTCTTTTTTTTGTGGGAAATTGTTAATTTTTTACAGTTTTTTCTTTATTTTTTTTGATAAAAGTGTAATAATTATATTGGGAGGTATAAAATGAAAAAAAATAATTTATTTAAGGCAGTAGGTATAGTCATTCTTGCTTATGTATTGTTTTCATGGATAGTACCAATTATTTATGGTATTGTTGGCGCTGAAGGCGAAGTTTCTAAACAAATTGGAATTATTTCTATTTTTTCAGTTGTTCTTGAAACATTTTCAGGATTCGGATCTGTTATACTTTATGTACTGTTAGTAGGAGCATTTTATGGTGTGTTAAACAAAACAGATGCTTATAAAAAATTACTAGATAAAATTACTAAAAAAGTAAAACCATTAGGTGACAAATTTATCTACATAGTAATAATCTTATTTGCATTAATCACATCACTTACTGGTATGACTTCACCATTGTTAGTATTCGTACCATTAGTAATATCAATAATACTTTTACTAGGATATGATAAGTTAGTAGCATTATCTTCAACTATAGTAGCAATGCTTGTGGGATTTATTGGAGGTATATTTGTAACACTTAGAGATCCAGGAAACTATTATTCATATTCGGCAACTACGATGGAAAAATTAGTAGGAGCAGAAAAATTTGCTAATATAATACCAAAAGCAATATTATTAGTATTAGGAACAGCATTATTAATACTATTTGTTAGAACTTATTTAAAAGAACAAAAATCTAAAAAAGTTAAATCTGAATTAACAAATACTGATTTATTACGTTCAGAAGAAAAAATAACTAACAAAGATGCAAAAGTATGGCCCTTAGTAACTATTCTATCAGTGACATTAGTTCTATTAATATTAGGATTATTACCTTGGACTGACTTATTTGGAGTTGAAGTATTTAGTAATTTCCATACTTGGTTAACTACAAAACTAGTTATTAAAGATTTCAATGTATTTACTAATATTATTTCAACAGTATTCGCTCAATCAACATTCACTGGATTAGGTAATTGGGCAAGTTTAGGAAATTACTTAGTAGAAATAGTATTA
>OIYV01001573.1_pt1 | contig 10794 bp, 6 predicted proteins | sample 1588251 | NCBI WGS metagenome assembly OIYV01 (sample SAMN03283282) | human gut metagenome | biome: human-associated habitat; material: feces | host: Homo sapiens | place: Peru | collected 2012
TAGTTTAATAAAAAAGAAATTAAAGAGTAATACTTTAATAAAAGATGTTAAAATTAAAAAAAGATTATTTAATAAAATATATATTTATGTAGATGAATATGAAGTATTATTTTATAATCAAAATACTTCTAAATATGTTTTAGAAAATAAAAAAGAAGTTTTATTAGATGGTATTGTTGTGCCAACTTTAATAAATTATGTTCCAGATACAAAATATAATACGTTTATAAATAAATATATTTTATTACTTAAAGAAAAAATAGAAATAATAAAGTCTCAAGTAGATAATTTAAGTTTGTATTTAGATAATGATTATATTACATTAGTAAACGATTCATTATATGGTTTATTTAATAGTGAGACTTATGAAGAAATAAAAGCATACTCTAATATTTCTTTACCTAGATTACCTAGGGGAGTAAGCGAAGAAGCTAAAAAAGAAAAAGAAAGTTTAGGCAAATTACTTACTAAATTAAATGAATTATGTCCTTATGCTAATGAAGAAGAAATATATAATTCAATACTTAGTACCAAAAATACAGTAAGTATTATATGTGAAATAATTATTAAATTACATAATGAAATAATGGAATATAAGAAAATAAATGATATATATGAATTTAATGATATGAATAGTGAAATTAATTTTGTAGCAAGACAAATAACAACTCTTATTAAATCTGGTGTTAATATTAATAAAATTAAATTAATGAATGTTAAAGAAGAATATAATTATACAATAAACAAAATATTTAAGTTTTATAATATACCTATATATTTTAAAAATACTAGTTCTTTATATAGTACAAGCATAAGTAAATATTTTTTAGATAATTTATCTAGTGATAAAAAGATATCTATAGAAAAAGTTACATCTAAATTTAAAAATAATATTGATGAAATAAACCTTCTAATTAAGGTATTAAATAACTATACGTGGTGTGATAATTTAATGGATGTAAAAGAATTACTAGTGAATGATTTAAAAAATACATTTGTTATAGAAAAAAGATTAAAAAACGAAATAGAAATTATTGATTTGGATGAACTTGTTGATGAAGAAGAATATGTATTTTTAATAGGATTTAACCAAGGAATAATACCTAAATTATATAAGGATGAAGAATATATTACAGATAATATAAAAAATGAAATAGATGTTGAAACTACTTTAGAAAAAAATAATATAAGTAAAAATGATACACTTATTCATATAAATAAAATAAAAAATATATTTATAACTTATAAGACACATAATGGTTCTTTAAGTTATTCTATTTCTAATATAAGTGAGGAAATGAACTATAATTTAATTAAAGATTATAAAGATGAATATAATATGTCTAATTTATATAACAAAATATTACTTAGTAATTGTTTAGATGTGTATTCAAAATATGGAGAAATAAGTGAATATTTGCCATTACTATTAAATAACTATAATGATATAAATTATTTAACATATGATAATACTTTTAAAGGAGTAGATAAAAATAAATTAGAAACTAAGTTGTCACTTTCTTATAGTTCAATAGATAATTATTATAGATGTTCATTCAGGTATTATGTTGAAAATATATTAAAATTAAGCATATATGAAGAAAACTTTATGACTTTTGTAGGTAAGTTATATCACTATATACTATCAATTATGGATGAAGAAGATTTTGATTTACATTATTCTTACAAAAAATATATTGAAATGTCTAATAAAGATTTTAGTGAAAAAGAAAGATTCTTTTTAGACAAACTAAAAGAGGAATTAGAGTTTGTAATTAAAACTATAAAAGAACAACTAACCTTTACTAAATTAAGTGAATCTAAAAAAGAAAACAGAATAACTATTAATAAAAATGAAGATTTAACATTTGTAGGTATAGTTGATAAGATTATGTATGAAAAAGTACTTAATAAAACAGTAATAGAAATTATTGATTACAAAACTGGTAACCCTGAAATTAATTTAAATAATTTAGTTTATGGAATAGGAATGCAATTACCAATATATATTTATTTAGTAAGTAAAAGTAATGATTTCAAAAATATAAAAATTGGTGGATTTTATTTACAGAAAGTACTTCAAACTGTTATTAATAAAGATCAAAATAATAGTTACGAAACATTAAAAAGAAATAATTTAAAATTACAAGGTTATTCAAATAGTGATACATCAATATTAGAATTAGTTGATTCTAGTTATAATGATAGTAAAGTAATCAAAGGATTAAGAACATCTAGTAAAGGTTTTTATGCTTATTCTAAAGTACTTAATGATGATCAAATTGATTCTATTATTAATACAGTAGATAATAAAATAGAAGAAGCATATAAAAAAATAAAAAATGGTGAATTTGATATTAATCCAAAAAGAATAGGTGGAATAAATAAAGGTTGTGAATTTTGTAAATATAAAGATTTATGTTTTATGAAAGAAAATGATATAGTTAATTTAAAAGAAGTAAAGTTTGGAGGTGAAGATGAATGATACCTACAAAACCAGTTGATGCAATATGGACTGATGAACAATGGCAAGCTATATATGATAAAGGACATAATATAATCGTTAGTGCTGGTGCTGGAAGCGGAAAGACTGCAGTATTGAGTGAAAGAGTACTTGAAAATTTAAAAAGTGGTATGAGTATAAAAGAAATACTAATATTAACTTTTACTAAAGCAGCCAGTGAGGAAATGAAAGAAAGAATTAGAAAAAAGATAAAAAAAGAGCCATCTCTATCTAAAGAACTTAAGTTAATAGATGAAGCTTATATTACAACATTTGATAGTTTTGCATTATCTATTGTGAAAAAATATCATTATATACTTAATATAAGTCCAAATATAAGTATAATTGAAGAATCTATAATCAAAATTAAAAAGAAAGAAATATTAGTTAGTATTTTTGACGAATATTATAAAAATAAAAATCACAAATTTTTAAAATTAATAAACGACTTTTGTGCTAAAGATGATAAAGAAATATTGGATAGTATATTGAGTATTTATTCGAAAATAGAAATGAAAACTAATAGAATAAAATATTTAGATAACTATATAAATAAATATTTTGATAAAGATTTTATTGATAAAAGTATTAATGAATATGAAAAATTAATAAGAGAAAAATTTAAAGAAATCAAGTTTATAATTGAAGAACTATCATACTATATGGATGAAGATTATATTATTAAATTAAAATCTAGTTTTGAAAATTTACTTAATTCTACTACTTACGATGAAATATTTAGCAATCTTGGTGTAGTTATTCCAAGACTTCCAATGAATACCGAAGATGAAGTAAAAGAAAAGAAAGAAAAACTTAATAATGTTCTTAAGGAAGTAAAATCATTATGTACATATATGAATACAAATGAAATATATGATTCTATACTTTTAACAAAAGATTATAAAGAAATTATTATAGAAATAATAAAAGAATTAGATAGTAAAATAATGAAATATAAATATGATAATGATATTTATGAATTTACTGATGTAGCTAATCTTGCGATTAAATTAGTAAGTGAGAATAATTCAGTTAGAGACGAGTTAAAATATTCATTTAAAGAAATAATGATAGATGAATATCAAGATACTAATGATTTACAAGAAGCATTTATTAATAAAATAGAAAATAATGATGTTTATATGGTCGGAGATATTAAACAATCAATATATAGATTTAGAAATGCTAATCCATATATATTTAAAAATAAATATGATAATTATAGTAATAATAATGGTGGAATAAAAATAGATTTACTTAAAAATTTTAGAAGTAGATCTGAGACCTTGAATAACATTAATGAAATTTTTAATGTTATTATGGATGATGAGATTGGAAACGCAGATTATATTACTAGTCATAATATGGTATATGGAAATACCAATTATGATAATGAGAAGACGGGCCACAACAATAGTTTGGAAATATATAACTATGAGTATGATAAGAAAGATGAATTTACTAGAGAAGAGAAAGAACTATTTATTATTAGTGAAGATATAAATAAAAAAATTCGTGAAGGTTATTTAGTTTTTGATAAAGATAGTAGCAAGTTGAGACCACTAAAATATTCGGATATATGTATTATCACTGATAGAAATAAGTATTTGGATAAATATAAGAAAATTTTAGAGTATAATGGTATTCCGTCAGTTATTTATATGGATTTGGTACTTACTAATGATATGGTAATAATGGTTATTAAAAATCTTGTTAGTTTGGTTTATTTTGTAAATGAGAGAATACAAAATAATAAATTTAAATATGTGTTTACTTCAGTGGCTAGATCTTTTATTTTTAACTATACAGATAATGAAATATATAATATTTTTAAAGATAATAAAATATACGAAAATGAAATTATTAATATATGTAAAAATATTGACTTGAATAATAGCTTGTTAGAGATTATTAATGATATTTTAAGTAAATTTAAAATTTATGATAAATTAACTTGTTTACATAATATTGATGAGAATATTGTTAGAATAGATAACTTATTAGATATGGCTAATAGTTTAAATGATCTAAGGTATTCTTTGGGAGAGTTTATTGATTATATTGATGAGGTGATCGAAAGAGGACTTTTAATTAAATATTCAGTTAATACTAGTGGTGAAGATGCAGTTAAAATAATGAATATTCATAAATCTAAAGGATTAGAGTTTAGTTTATGCTATTTTACAGGAATGCATAATAAGTTTACTATTAAGGATATTGATGAAAGAATACTTTTTAATGATGAGTTGGGAATAATACTTCCTTATGTTTCAGATGATGGGAATGTTCAAAAGTCTATATTACGTGAATTATATGTAGATAATTTCTTTAAAGAAGAAGTTTCTGAGAAAATTAGGTTATTTTATGTAGCGTTAACTAGATGTAGGGAAAAGATGATAATCGTTACTTCTTTAAGAGATGAGAATGGGAATAAATATACGGGATTAGTTCCTGTAGAGAAGAGAATTAAATATCGCTCTTTTTTGGATATTCTTGATTCGGTTAAAGCAATAGATAGGTATGTTGTTAATGTAAATGGAAACTATAGTCACGACTATGAACAAGTTAAATTTAAGGAAATTGATGAAGCAACTGAGGGAAAGAAAATTGTAAAGAGAGAGATTAAAATTAATAGTAATTTACTTGATAACAAACATTTTTCTAAGGGTCATATTGGATTGTTTGATAAAGATGAAATTAAATTAATGGAATATGGTACTAAAGTTCATGAAATGCTTGAATATGCTCTATTTAAAAAAGGAGCAAATAAATATGTAGATAATTTATTAGGACAATTAGATAATAATTATATTAGGGTGTATAGGGAGTATGAGTTTAAATATATAGATGATGGAGTTTTATATCATGGAATAATTGACTTAATGCTTGAATATGATCAGGAAATAAAAATTGTTGATTATAAACTTAAAAATATAGATGATGAGAATTATATTAAACAAATTAGTGGATATCGAGATTATATTATGAAGATTAGTCAAAAAGAGGTTAATGTTTATTTGTATTCAATTATGGATAATAAGCTTAGAAGAGTAATATAATGATATTAGGAGGATACAATGAGAAATAATATTATTGCCATTATGTATGATTTTGATAAGACTTTATGTGCTAAGGATATGCAGGAATATACGTTTATTCCTAATTTGGGGATAGATGCAAAAAGTTTTTGGGCAGAGGCTAACCGTGTTAGAGAAAATAATAAGATGGATCAAGTATTAACGTATATGTATTTGATGTTTAAAAAGATGGTGGATAATAACCGTAGTTTGAAGAGGGAATATTTAAATGCGATGGGAAAGGAAATAGAACTTTTCCCTGGAGTTAATACTTGGTTTCAAAGAATTAATGATTATGGAAAAAGTAAGGGGATGATTATTGAACATTATATTATTTCTTCAGGATTAAAAGAAATAATCGAAGGGACAAAGATAGGTAATGAATTTAAGGAAATTTATGCTTCTGAGTTCTTTTATAATGAGGATGGTAACGCAATGTGGCCTAAAATTGCAGTTAATTATACGAACAAAACACAATTCTTAAATAGAATTAATAAAGGTGTGTTGGATATATCTGATGATAATGGCTTAAATAAGAAAATGTTGGATAATGATAGAAGGGTATCCCATGCGAATATGATATATATTGGCGATGGCTTTACGGATGTTCCTTGTATGAAACTTACCAAAGATGGTGGGGGAGTAAGTGTTGCTGTATATACGGATAAAACTAAACATATTGCGAAGGGATTATTATCTGATGGAAGAATTAATTATATGGCTTTAGCGGATTACCGTGAGGGAATGCCAATAGATAAAATAATTAAGAAAACGATTGATGCAATGGCAACAAATACTGAATTAAAAAATATTGGATATTTTTTACAAGATGATGTAAAATAAAGTAGAAGTGTTGGTGGTAAAATGAAGTTAACTAGTACAAAGGCTAGAGAGATATTGGAAAATGCTCGTGGTAAAACAGAACACGATGGTTGGATTAATCATTCTATATGTGTAGGCAATACAGCATATAGGATAGCTAAGGCTTTGCTTGAAAAAGGATATGATATTGATCCTAATAAGGCAAAGACTTTAGGCTATATTCACGATATTGGAAAAATGGTTGGACCTTTTCATCATCATATTTTGAAAGGATACAAGTATCTAAAAGATTGCGGATATGATGAAGAGTATTGTAATATTAGTCTTACACATTCGTATTTAAATAACGATGTTAATTGTACAGCTGGAGGATTTCCTACAAAAAATAAATTTAGGGAGAATTTTATTAAAAATCATCATTATACAATATACGAGAAAATTATTAATTTATGTGATTTAATGTGTACTAATAAAGTTGTTACTCTTGAAAAACGATTAATAGATATTATTGTAAGAAGAGGGGTTTATCAAAATGCTCAATATCATATTAAAGAAGTATTTAAGTTAAAAGATTATTTTGATAATCTTTTAGAATATAATTTATATGATTTGTTTCCAGAGATTAAAGATAATTTGTAACTATAAAGTAATACAGTTAGTGTTTACTTTTTTTCTTTTATTATTTATTTATACAAATTAACAAGAAGAGGATAAAAATAAAAAGATATTGTTGATTTTACTAGAATTTTTGTGTATAATTAAATTGTATCATTTTAGGGAGAGTCGATATCATGAAGAAAATATATACAAGTATTGATATTGGATCTGATACTGTTAAATTTTTAGTTGGAGAAGTAATTCACGATAAGGTATATGTACTTGCTAGTAATTCAATTAAGTCTAAAGGTATTAGAAAGGGGTTAATTGTTGACTCTAATTTGGTTGTTAATACTATTAAAGATGGTATTAAAAAAATAAATGAAGAGTTAGGATTTGATATAAAGAAAGCTATTGTTAACGTTCCAGAATATAACGTTAAGTTTATGTATGTTACAGGGCGTATTAATGTTAATGGAATAATAGATACAGAAAAGGTTAACAAGGTAATTAAGGATTCTGCTTATAATAAGATAGATAGAGATTATGAACTGGTTACAGTGGTTCCTCTTGAATTTATTTTAGATGATGAACAAAGTGTAGAATTTCCAGTTGGTAGAGAGTGTAAGACATTATCATTAAAGGGAATTATGATTACAGTTCCTAAGAAAAATGTTTACTCAGTTATTAGCGTAATGGAAGGAGCGGGACTTGAGATTGTTGACATTACTTTGTCTGGATTGGCGGATTATTATCAAGTTAGAACACCAAAGCTAGATAATAAAGTTGGGGCAGTAGTTAATTTAGGACACGAAACGGTGAATGTTTCAATAATTAATCATGGGAAATTAATGAATACTGAAACTATTCAATTAGGTGGAGTTAATATTGAAAATGATATTGCTTACGTTTTCGGTGTTAATATAATAGATGCTAGAAAGATTAAAGAGAGATTTGCTTCTTGCCATAAGAGATTTACTAATTTGAATGATGTATATGAATTAGATAATAATATGGGAGAAAGAATTAAACTTAATCAACTTGAAGTTACTGAAGTTGTTATGAGTAGAGTAGTAGAGATACTTAATTATGCGAAAAAGCAGATTATGTTACTTACTAAAAAAGAAGTTCAATATATAGTTTTGACTGGTGGGCTTACAGAAATTAAATCTTTTAAAAATTTAGTATATGAAATTCTTGGAAAAGATGTTATAATATATTTAATGGAAGAAATAGGAATTAGAGATAACAAATATATTACTGCTATGGGAATGATTAAATATTTTAATGATAAGATGGCAGTAAGGGGGAAAGAATATTCTATGATAAGCCAAGATGATGAAATGTTATTGTTGACTCCAGAAGACAAGAGAAAAAAAGAGAAAGAAAAAGCGGTTGTTACTAAGATGTTTAAAGGCTTTATTAGAAATAAGGAGGAAAAATAATGAATAATATGTTTGGTTTGGAAATGAATCAATTAGCTAAAATTAAAGTTGTAGGTATTGGTGGTGGCGGTTGTAATGCTGTTAATCGTATGATTGATTCAGGTCTTAAAGGCGTTGATTTTATTGTAGCAAATACAGATTTGCAGGTTTTGAATGATTCATTGGCACCAACTAAATTACAACTTGGTAGTAGCCTTACTGATGGACTTGGAGCTGGGGCGAATCCAGCTATTGGAAAGGAAGCGGCACTTGAATCTAAAGATGAAATTGAAGAAGCATTAAAAGGTGCTGACATGGTGTTTGTTACTTGCGGTATGGGTGGTGGCACCGGTACTGGAGCGTCTCCTATTGTTGCTGAAATTGCTCAAGATCTTGGAGCTTTAACAGTAGGTATTGTTACTAAACCATTTAGTTTTGAAGGCAAAAAAAGAATGGAACAAGCAATAGCTGGTCTTGATGAATTGAAAAAACACGTAGATACATTGATAGTTATTCCAAATGACAAATTAAGAGAATTAATCGATAAATCTACACCAATGCTAGAGGCGTTTAGAGAAGTTGATAATGTATTGCATAGAGGAGTACAATCTATATCTGATTTGATAGCTATTACTGGTCTTGTTAACTTGGATTTTGCTGATGTTAAAGCAGTTATGAAAGATAGAGGTAATGCTTTGATAGGTATTGGTGTTGGTTCTGGAGAAAATAGAGCAGTAGAGGCTGCTAAACAAGCAGTATCTTCACCACTTCTTGAAACTTCAATTAATGGAGCTACAGATGCAATTATCAATGTTACTGGTGGCAGTTCACTAACTTTATTTGAGGTTGAAGAAGCTGCTGAGGTTATTAGAACAGCTGCAAATACTGATATTAATACAATTTTTGGTGCAGTTATTAATGAGAATTTAACAGATGAAGTCATTGTAACGGTTATAGCTACAGGTTTTGAAGAACCAAGTGAACCATTATATCATAGTTTTAATTCTACTAAACGTGAAGATATGTATAAAGATGACGATGATTATAACGAAAATGATTTAGATGTTCCTCCTTTTATAAGGGATAGACAAGATTTTTAAGATAAATAATGGAAGGAAATTAAATTTCCTTTTTATTATTAAATGAATTTAAATATCAGAAGGATGAATGAGGTATGAAGAAGAGAATTGTTGTTTTAATTGTTATAGTTATAATATTGTTATTTATATTAAACTATTATAATTTATTACCAAAAAAGAAATATACTGCTAAAGATTTTATGATAAATACTGTAGTGAGTAGAGTTGATTTTAATAATAATGGTGTGGATGATTATACGGATTTTCTTATTGGAGCAAAGAAAGATGCAAAGAATAAACCAAAATATAGATCTAAATACTATAGTGGTGGATATCCAGGTGATAAGGAAGGCGTCTGTACGGATGTTATTTGGAGAGCGTTTAAGGAAGCAGGCTATTCACTTAAAGATATGATAGATAATGATATTGAAAAAAATCGATTGGATTATAATATTAAGATAATAGATAAGAATATTGATTTTAGAAGAGTAGTTAATTTGAGAGTCTTTTTTGATAAATATGCAACAACTTTAACAAACGATATTTATGATATAGATGAGTGGATGCCTGGTGATATAGTAATATTTGGAAACAATAAGCATATAGGGATGGTGTCTGATTATCGAAATAAAAAAGGAATAGTATATATTATTCATAATGGGGGACAACCAGTTAGAGATGAAGATTATTTACCTAGAGCAGTAGTTACAAAACATTATAGATTTGATGCTTCGATAGTGAATAAAGATATTTTAGTTCGTTGGAATTCTTAGGCTTTTACACATTTTAAAAAAATTATTATTTACTTATAATTATTGACTTTAAAATGAAATATCTATATAATTATATTAAGCAAGTCGGTCAAATCGTCTATACGATAATCGCAAAGCTCACCGACGCCCGATTTTTCGATATTCCCGCCCGATATTCCAGCACACGAAAAACCGGCAAGCTTTATCGATACGACCCCTGCCGAGCTGTCCTCGACGCCTATCACCTTATGTCGTTTCTCGAACGGAATACCGAGTCCTACTCTTGCTGTTTCGGCATAAAGCCACGGATGCGGCTTTGCCTCAAGCTCACCCAATGTTCCCGTCTGTCCCTTTTTAAGAGCCTGTCCTGCCGTAATTATACAATCATAAAACTCTGTCGGGTCACCCATATTAAGCTGTTTGAACGCGGAAATTATCTCAGGCATTGCTTTTTCGTACAATCCACTCGTCACAAGTCCTATCTTTATTCCCTCGTTTTTAACCGCTGTCAAAAACTCTTTTAAATGCGGTGCAGGCGTA
>OIYV01001576.1_pt1 | contig 10790 bp, 9 predicted proteins | sample 1588251 | NCBI WGS metagenome assembly OIYV01 (sample SAMN03283282) | human gut metagenome | biome: human-associated habitat; material: feces | host: Homo sapiens | place: Peru | collected 2012
ATAGAAGATATTTTACGCGTAATGCCGAAAGATCCAAGTGAAATTTGGATCAACGAATTGGTGTCATATCCTAATTTGTTCGATACGCAAAGAATTATCCTGGAGTACGCAAAAGATAGCAAGGCCAAACTAGTCTTTCGCCTGCATGATTTCTTCTGTATTTGCCCCCGGATCACATTGCTGGACGAAAAGGAAGAGTTCTGCTGCGTCAAGAATGCGGCGGAATGTGACCAACTTCCCTGTTCAGACGTGGATATGGTCCAGTGGAGGGAAGAATGGGGAGAGTTCTTACAGAACTGCGACGAGATCACGGCATTTTCAAGGGATTCAATAGCGCATCTGGAGAAGGCGTACCCGGGAATATCACAAAACGTAAAGCTGATTCCACATCAGCCAAAACCGCTCGACAAGGTAGAGGTAGATTCCCATAGGCGTTATCTCACAATTGGACTTTTAGGCGGACTTGGTGTGGCCAAAGGTCTACACATAGTGCAAAAGATGTGTAGATTGATCGATAGAAAGCGGTTGCCTGTGCGGATAAAGCTGATCGGCTACGCGGGTGAGCCCATGAACGAATATAAGTGTTATTCGCAGACAGGGGCATACTCAACGGAAGATTTACCGGATCTGGTAGAAGAGAATCAAATCGATATGATATTTATTTCTTCCGTTTGGCCGGAGACTTTCTCCTATACCACATCCGAAGCGATATCCATGGGCTTACCTGTAGCGTGCTTCAATATCGGAGCGCCGGCGGAGCGTGTTGGTGAGTATGAAAAAGGACTGGTTATTGACGATATAGATGCTAAATCCGCATTGAATCAGATTATGGAGTTTATGAAAACAAAAGAAGAGGAAGATAGATGTAAAAGCAAATGAAACACAATAAGAATATAGATGTTTTGCGTGCGCTGGCGTTACTACAGATTTTGCTTTACCACGCCTGGGCTGTGTCGGGGACTCCCGATTTTCTGCCTGCCGTTTTCGCCCCCGGCTTGCAGTTAAGCGGAGAAATCGGTGTTACAGTCTTTTTTGCTTTGAGCGGTTTTGGGATATACTGTTCTATCACTTCCGACTACGAAAAAGGAACATTTAGATACAAAGAATATTTGGCGAAGCGAGGAAGGAGAATCTTACCTCCATACTATTTTTGTATAATTGTATCTGTTTTGCTTGTTTCGGGAGAGTATGTTAGCATCAGCGGAATTAAGCATGTGGTATTACATCTGCTGTGCATACACAATTTGTTTCCTTCGGCTCACGGATCAATAAACGGGGCATTATGGACTATAGGGACAATTGCACAGTTTTACTTAATTGCGCCGCTTTTATGCAAGTTTTTCAGGAAAAATGGTTACATTACCTTTCTTGTGACTGTGGTTGTGACGAAAAGCAGGGACATACCATTTTCTTTATCTAAGCATGGAGACTCCGGGCTGGTATGCCTTTTATGCGGGGAGGCAACTCTTCACGGCAATAGACAACTTTGCGGTGGGCATGTTCGCAGCATGGCTCGTGCAGAAACGCAGCCCCGGTTTAAAGCCGCTGCGGGCATGGGTGTTAATAGTGACAGCGCTTCTCATTCAACTATTCTTGTGCTCGTTTGGCCTGTCACACGGTATACATACAAACAACCTCTCAGGTTTCATGTGGCATTCATTGATTGCCCTTACGATTGGGGCGATTATGGTTGGCTTAGCCTGCGCGCCTGTGTTGAATACTACACGGGTACTTGACTGCCTTGCGAAGAACGAATACCCAATTTACTTGTGGCATCTTCTCATATATGACAACTTGCTTCAGCGCAGTGAGTTCATACAGAAGTATGCGACGACTGGTTGGGGGATTATTTTTCTGGTCTTAGCGGCAATTTTAATGGGGGTGGTTATGTCGGCAATTGTGCTTAAATCAAACTGGGTTTCCCCTCGAAAAAAGTAGTGGATGTGGTTGAAACTAGACTGCCTGCATAAAGAGTATCACGGATAACGAATCGCTCGGAATAGAAGAGCTAACAACTCGAACAAAATTTCTGCGCATACACGAGGTGAGAATAAAAGTGAACGTAAAAGAGAAACTTTTGAACGCGGTAACGGTTGTATCGTTGCCAATTATTTCATATTTGTGTCTGGGGCCAATAGAGATTTATTTTGGAAACTTGAAAGACTTTTCATTCGAGTTGAAAGACTTCCTGCTTCCATTAATTTGCATAGCTGTTGTAGTCATGCTTATATCCGTTGCCATACTGCTTTTGCTGCCAAATAAAGCTAACACCATTTGCTGCACCGCCGTTTTGGCATTTGGAATCTGCTCTTATGTGCAGAATATGTTTATGAACACCAAACTGGTTGAAATTGATGGCTCTCAGATGAAGTGGGAAACGTTAGGAAGCTACCCCATCATAAATCTAATTATTTGGGCAGCTATTTCCCTTTTAGTAGTATTGGCGTGCTTTTTGTTACGATTTAAAGCTATTGTTATGCGCGGAGCGAGCGGCTTTCTCAGCCTGATTCAAATTGTGGCAATTGCTTCTCTGATAATTGGCGGGGCAGGTCAAACAGAGCAGCGTGTAAGCTATAGTATGCTTGGGGACGACACATTTCACGTGGGATCTTCAAAGAACGTAATTGTTTACATAATTGATACGCTTGGCACGAAACAGGTCGAAAACGCACTAAAAGAATATCCGGATATGATGGATGGATTTCATGATTTCACGTATTACTCCAACGCAGACTGCGGATATTACTGTACATTTCCGTCGTTGACGCATTTATTTACAGGTGAAGAATTTGACTTTTACGCGGAGACGTCTGAGGCTTGGTTGAAAGAGGCATGGACATCCGAACGTGCAGAAGAGTTTTTTGGAGAGTTGCACAAAAATAACATCACTTGCAATTTGTTTTCGTTAGATAACGGGTATGTGTATGGAGAGAAATCTAACTTGGTTGGAAAGTTTGATAATATCTGTGAAGCAGAGAACAAGGTCGATTTGCTAGAATTGTTGCCAAAGATATACAAACTGTCGGCATATCGATATATGCCTTACATCCTAAAACCATCCTTTGAGATTCTTACAAAGGATTTTGACAACGTAGTGACAGTTAAAGGAAGTACAATTAACGTAATCGAAGACAACTGTGAGTTTTATGCCGCTTTGCGCGAGAATCACTATTCCGTGAATGAAGAATATGATTCCGCCTTTATGGTGACGCACATATTTGGCACACACGCTCCGTATACAACATCTGCGCAAGGGACTTATGTGGAAGAAGCAACAGTTTCCGAGACCGTGTGTGGGCTGTTTCAAATTATGAGAACAGCACTGAACGACCTAAAGAAGATAGATGCTTATGATACCGCAGATATAATTATCATGGCTGATCATGGGTCTTGGTGGGGAGGAGATACTCAACCACTCTTTATGGTGAAACGCGAAGGAGAACATCAAGACGTGATGACTTACAATGATGCCCCTATTGCCTATGAAGATTTCCAAGCAACGGTGTTGGAACTCTTCGGCTTGAATAGCGATCGATTTGGAACATCGATCTACGATTGGGGCGAAGGAGATTTCCGGGAAAGAACCGTTTATATGCGTGCAAACGATGATGACAAGCCATCTGTAAAAGGTTCGTCATGGAATGCTTATCACGGGTTTACTTATACGAGTGGACGAGAGGAACTTAACGATATGGTTGAAAGAGGAGAGTATGAATGGAAGCCCGCTACAAAATGGGTTGATACCGAATAAATAAGGTAAATAAAGTATTTGTGCAAAAAGGCCATGGCCTTTTTGCACCCACCGTTTGTGGGTGCAAATCTCTTTGTTTGATAAAGGGCGGGTGACAACTATATGGACTACATCACAATACCCCTCAACGCCCTGATGGCGTTGTGTTATAGCTGGACAGGCAGTTACCTTTTGGCCATCATTGTCTTCACACTGCTGACCAAGGTAATCCTGTTCCCAGTCAGCTGTTGGATGCAGCGCGAGAGCATCAAAATGGTACAACTGACACCAGATCTCAATGCGCTGAAAATCAAGTACTACGGCGATAAGGACACGATTGCCGAGGAAACGCAGAAGCTTTACAAACAGAAAAAGTATCATCCAATCGCCAGCACCATTCCTATGGTGATCCAGTTGGTGCTGCTGATGGGCGTTATTGCGGCGGTCAAAGCGATGCTGGGCGGTGATACGACTTCAATATACGCGCAGATTCCTAGTCAACTGGGCGGCGTAAGCCTCCTGATGCCGGTGGCGGCGGGGGTGGCAGCATTATTGCTGGGCATAGGACAGAACAAGCTGAATCCTCTGCAAAAGGAACAGAGTAAGCGCGAGCAGTGGATGACAAATGGACTTTCCATTTTGATTTCGTTATCCTTGGGAGCCTTTGTCACGGTAGGTGTTTGTGCCTATTGGATCGCCAGCAATATCTTCTCCATTCTGAATCAGGCGGCACTGAATCTGGTAATCCGTCCAGCCAAGTATATTGACTATGATGCCTTGCACGAAAGCCAGAAAGAGCTGGAAAGCATCAATGCTATGTCTGCCGGTGTGTCGAAAGAGGACAAAAAACGAGAAAAAGCGGATTACAAGCGATTTTTTTCTGTGGCTAACAAGCATTTGGTGTTTTATTCAGAGAGTAGCGGCTTCTATAAGTATTACCGAGCCACCATTGCGTACCTGCTGTCTCATACCAATATTATTGTTCACTATGTGACCAGCGATCCTGCTGACCAAATATTTGAGGTGGCCAAGTCCCAGTCCCGTATCCGACCCTACTACATAGGGGAGAAGAAGCTTATCACGTTATTTATGAAGATGGATGCGGATATGGTAATTATGACGATGCCGGATCTTCAGAATTTTCATATCAAGCGGAGCTACGTCAGAAAAGATGTGGAGTATGTTTACGTTCCGCATGGATTGGATAGCTTAAATCTTACGATGAGGACGGGCAGTGTAGACCACTACGATGCGGTTCTGTGCGTTGGGCCAAATCAAAAAGAAGAGATCAAGAAAACGGAAGAAGTATATAATCTGCCACCCAAGAAACTCGTGGAATGTGGCTATATGCTGCTGGATGATATGCGTACGGGATTTTCGGAAAAGGCCGACTGCTCGGAACAGTCTGTGATCTTGATCGCGCCATCGTGGCAAGAAGCAAACATTATGGATAGCTGTATTGATGAATTATTGACGTCGCTCCAGTACACGGGATACCGCATTGTTGTTCGGCCGCATCCGCAATATGTGAAGCACCGCGAAGCGCAACTGAATGATCTTAAGGCGCGATATGCAGGTGCGCCCCAAGTCGAGATACAAACGAATTTTGCATCAAACAGCACTGTATTCCAGGCGGATCTACTGATCACAGATTGGTCAGGTATAGCCTACGAATATGCATATACCACCTGCCGGCCGGTGCTGTTTGTCAACACGCCCATGAAGGTGATGAATCCGGAATATGAACGTATAGGCGTTGTACCAATCAACATTTCAATCCGTAAGGAGATTGGCAGAGAAATAGAGCCGGACGATGCAGGGCAGGCCAATATAGTAGTTGAGGAAATGGTAGCGCGGCGTGGCGAATATCAGGAACGGATCAGAAATCTTGCGTGTCAAAATGTGTACAACTTGGGACAGAGCGCACAGTGCAGTGGGAAGTTTATTCTGAGCGAACTGAACAAGAAACGATTAGACACATAAGGTACAGGCACTGATTGGCCATAGTTGAGGACGACAAATACATACAGAAAAAAGTAAACTAATACAAGGAGAAAGAATATGAAACACATTGAACGTGCATTGCTGGCTATTGGTATGACAGGGCTGCTAGTAGTTCCGGCTTACGCCTATTTGGATCCCTCCGTCATGACTTACGCCATCCAAATTATTGCTGGTATTGTGGTGGCAGTCGGAGCAGTTGTGGGTATCCTTTGGCGAAAAGCAAAGAAGAAGGTATCGGACAAGCTGGGTATCGATGAGAATGCAAAAAAGGAAATTGAAGACGACATTGTAGTAACCGACACAGATGATAGCAGCATCGAGGCACAGAAGGAAGAAACAAAGTAACTGCCCGGAATGGAAAGATTTCAAGGGATGAAGTTTTGAATGCCACGTTTCGCCACAATAAATCGATAAGAAGTATCTTTATGGCGGTCGCTACACTAAGTGAACATATAAGAGACAAGAGGTGCCGTACAAGAAAGGCGTTAGAAGTTGCCGCATGGAAACTAAAGAACCTATTGTGTAAGGAAAAACGTGGATCTGAAAAAGGAGGGAATATATGCAGGCATTGATGTTGGCTGCGGGCATGGGACGGCGACTAGGAAAATACACGGAAGCCATGACGAAATGCATGATCTCCGTAGGTGGACGTACATTGCTGGAACGCACGGTGGATGCATTGAAGAACGCGGGAGTCCATAAATTCGTCATGGTCGTCGGCTGGGAAGCGGACAAACTGGTGAATTTTATCCAGAACAATATTCATGATATGGAGTTCGAGTTTGTTTATAATTACGATTATGCGACTACGAACAACATCTACTCTTTGTGGCTGGCCAAGGAATATTTGCTGCGCGATGATACGATCCTGCTAGAGTCCGACCTGGTGTATGACCAGTCCCTGTTGAGGCACATGGTCGAGGCACCGGAGGAGGATCTGGTGGCCGTTGCGCCGTATGAGCAGTGGATGGACGGTACGGTGACAACTCTGGATGATGCCGGGAATATTTCTGAGTTTATTGCCAAGAAGGATTTCTCCTTTTACAACGCCGCCGATTATTATAAGACTGTAAATATTTACAAGTTCAGCCGTAATTTTTCACAAAAGCACTATTTGCCGTTTCTGGAAGCATATATCAAGGCCTACGGTATGAATCAGTATTATGAAACCGTGCTGAAGGTCATTGCTCATATATCCAACACAAAGCTGCATGCCTATGTGTTGAATAACCTTCCGTGGTATGAGATTGATGATGCACAAGATCTGGATATTGCCAACACACTGTTTGCGCCGGAAAATGAAAAACTAAAGGCCTATGAGCGGCATTATGGCGGCTACTGGCGGTTTCCGGGATTGAAGGATTTTTGCTATCTGGTCAATCCCTACTTCCCCCCGCGCAAAATGGTGGACCAGATGAAGTATTCCTATACGCCGCTGCTGGAGCAATATCCCTCTGGGATGGAGATACAAAAGCTGCTGGCGGGCAAGATGTTTCATTTGGATCCGGAGTATCTGCTGGTGGGTAATGGCGCAGCGGAGCTTATCAATATGCTGGGGCATAGTACCAAGGGGCGTGTTATTGTCTCTATACCGGCCTTTAACGAGTATGTGCGCTGCTTTGCCGGCTGTGAGATTGTAACGGTGGATGCCTCTGTCAATGACTATGTCTCCAAGCCGATGGAGATGCTGGAGCAGGCGGCGGCCGGCGATACGGTGGTGCTGGTCAATCCGGATAATCCCAGCGGGCAGTTTCTGGAAAAGGACGAGTTACTTGCGTTTATAGCTGCCTGTGGCGCCAAGGGTGTCCGCTGTGTGGTAGATGAGTCCTTTGCAGATTTTGCTGCCCCGGATAAACGATTCTCTTTGCTGACGGAGAATGTTCTGGAGGCATATCCGTGGTTGGTCGTGGTCAAAAGCATTAGCAAATCCTACGGTGTTCCGGGCCTGCGTTTGGGCGTGATCGCTTCTGCGGATCGGGCGCTTTTGCAGCAGATGAGAGAGGCAATGCCCATTTGGAATATTAACTCCTTTGGCGAATACTTTCTGCAGATATACGGCCTGTATGCGGCCGAATACGATGCAGCCTGCGACCACATCGCGGAGAACCGTCTATGGCTGCAGAATGAGCTACGCAAGATCCCCTATCTTACGGTTTATCCTTCGCAGGCCAACTATATCATGTGCCGTGTTTCCTCGCCTTGGACAGCCAAGGAGCTTGCTACACGGCTTTTGGAAAAGCACAACATTCTTATTAAGTCTCTCTCACAAAAATCCGGGTTTGAGGGAACGGAATATATTCGGGTAGCTGTAAAGGATCAGACGGAAAATGCAGCGCTGATCCAAGCGTTGAAAGGTGATTTATTATGAAGTTTTTTGAACGAATTGCACTTGCGCTGGGATTGACGGGCCTGCTGGTGGTGCCGGCCTATGCGTATCTGGATCCTTCCGTGATGACCTATGCCATCCAAATCATCGCGGGTATCGTGGTAGCTGTGGGTGCCGTTGTTGGTATTTGCTGGCGCAAGGCAAAAAAGAAGGTGGCAGATAAACTGGGCATTGATGAGAATGCCAAAAAAGAGGTTGAGGACGACATCATTGAGATCACGGACGAGACCAAGTAACAGGAAGTGGTAACAAGAAAAGAGTACGTCTCCAGACCAATGGCATTAAGTTAGTGGCAAAGACAGTATGAGTATCCCTGTAAGAATAGTGCATCCCCGAGCGGGATGATAAGCGTCAAACCTAACCGCACATAGACACGCGTAAGAGAACAGTAACGGAACGTTGCAAAACGTTCCGTTACTGTCATGTTGGAGGCTACAGAATGACAAGTGTAGAGCTGAAACGGTTCCTTATCTAGTTTACCTTATCCATTTATATCAAAAAACATATCAAAAAATGTCAGCCCTTTTGCATTGTCGCAGTCCTCCGCCATTTCGTCTGTTTCTGTTTTTCAAACTGACGAAAATGGAGGGAATACTGTGGTGAGAAATGCGAATGAAGATTTTTTGATAATTTCCCCCAAAAGTTGGCCAAAACAGCCTCTTCCGAACGGAGTATTTAGTGAGAGGGAAGGGAAGAAACCCTTCCCCGTTGCAAAGGAGGGGGACGGCTTGAAGCTTCCTTGGGATCAAAAAGAGAGCGTCCGGCACATATTCGACAGTTATTGCAAGAAGATCCTGCGTCAGGAAAACGCAGATATGCAGCGGTCAGAGGCGCGCCGCAGAACGCGGGAATGCAGCCTTTCAGAGCTGCCCCCGGAATGCCTTGCGCAGCTCTGCTACGAAGACGTTCATCCCATGGTATTTGAAGTGTGTGGATACCGCGTCCCCGTTAACGATGACCGTCTTGCAGCGGCATTGGGCAAGCTCCTACGGGAGAAGCGCGACGTGATCCTGCTTTCTTATTTCATGGATATGAGTGACCGAGAGATCGGAGAGCTGCTGGACATGGCGCGACGGACAGTACAGCATAGACGGTCGGACACCCTTGCTGAACTAAGAAAACGAATGGAGGATGACGATGAGTAATCTCTTGCATACGAAGCGTGACCGAAATAAGGCTCTGCTTCCGTTTTCGGTGATTCATGCTGCCTCTCAGGGCGATGAAGCGGCCATCTGCTGCATTCTGAAGCGCTATGAGGGATACATACGCCGCCTGTCTACGCGCTGCCTTTATGACACTACCGGAAATCTCTATCACTTCGTGGATGAAGCGGTGCGCGGCCAGCTTGAGATAAAGCTGATCGAGAGTGTCCTGAAATTTGATATTATCCGAATCGCATAGCCTCCCCTATTTTGCGGCGGCGGTGTGTCTCCTTTCCACATTGCCGCCGCAGTTTCCTCTTCGTGAGCCTGTATCAGCCATCAAAGGCTTGATGGTTGATGCAGGCTGATAAGGAGCCGATGTTGTACATTGAAAAGGGCTGCGATTGCGGCACGGAATAGAGCAAGCAGGTACGTTCGTGCCAACGCGAGCCACACGGGCGTTTCCGCCATGACCTCCTTGCGGGAACGAGCGATAAAGAAACGTCTGAAAAGCAGAGCGGTACTCTGTCGGCCATGACCGTTGCCACCGATAATGATACTCCCGCATTGGACGCCCTCAAAGCATCGTGCGGCGCACCCATCAGCATGGGCCGGGGTGAGATTCCCGTGAGGCTGGCAGCCACCAGCCGCCTGTTTTGCTTGAGAGAGAAGAAATAGAATGCAAAGCCGTGGAGCTTGCAGACAAGTACTTGTCTGTATGCTCGACGGCTTTTTGGTTAGAATTGGAAAGAAGCGTTCATAATGGTGACGGAGGTGGTGACACTTGAACGATAAGAACGAACAGCAGATCGGCGCGGCGACCTATGTGATAGAGCGCGTATTTACCGGCACAAAAACCATCCAGGAAGTGGTAACAGAGGAAATCATTTTCACCGGAAAGAAGACTGCAAACTTTGACCGGCAGGAGAGCCGCATGGTATAATGGAGCCGTAAATGAGTGGTTCCGGGAAGGAGGAAACATGAGGAACCACGTTCAGCTTGCAGACGCTTATTACCGCCTTTCCGATGAGGAACGGAAGTACGGCGAATCTGCCAGCATTACCAACCAGCGTACCATTGTGCGGGAATACTGCGAAAAGCACGGCATCATTTTGGTAGAGGAGTTTGCCGATGACGGTTATTCCGGCGGCAACTTCGAGCGCCCGGGCTTCCGCGCCATGCTGGAGCATCTGGAAACCGGCAAGGTCAATACAGTCATCACAAAAGATCTGTCCCGGCTGGGCCGTGACATGACGGAATCCAGCCACTATGCGGAGCGCTATTTTCCCGAACACGGCATCCGTTATCTGGCACCCGGCAGCAACTTTGATTCCGAGGAAGATAACCTGATGGCACCGTTCCAGTTTGCCATGAACGATGTCTACCTGCGGGATACGTCCCGCAAGGTCAAGCAGACGCTGAACACCAAGCGCAACAACGGCAAGTATGTGGCCTGCCCGCCCTACGGCTACCGCAAGGCGGAGCGCACCACCGACCAGCTTGTGCCGGACGAGAACACCGCGCCAGT
>OIYV01001577.1_pt1 | contig 10786 bp, 11 predicted proteins | sample 1588251 | NCBI WGS metagenome assembly OIYV01 (sample SAMN03283282) | human gut metagenome | biome: human-associated habitat; material: feces | host: Homo sapiens | place: Peru | collected 2012
GAATTACCAAACACCGTCGAAGGCCTTATCCGTCTAGACTCTCTAAAAGGAGACTATTACATCTATAACAAAGAATTAAATACCATCTTTGGCAAAAACACTAAAACAAGATATATGTATGGCGATAGGGTATATGTCGAAGTAATCAAAGCATCAAGAGAAACTGCTCAAGTTGATTTTGAATTAATAAACACTACCATTTCAAAATCTATCCCCAAAGGAGAAAAAAATAATGACAAGAAGAAACAACAGAAAAAGAGTCATAAAAAGTAAAATTCTTATTTTCTTCATTATTATTTCTATTATAATAATCTCTCTTATCAGTTACTCAATATATAATAAATATCATAAAACAAATTCCTTAACAAACAATTCTAATCCTAATCAATCAATAAACACTCCTAAAGAAGAAATATCTAAAATAAGTCTTATAATGGTAGGAGATGCTCTAATTCATAATAGCGTTTATCAAGATGCCAATCGATTAGCTAATTACAAAGGATATGATTTTAAACCTCAAATAAAACTAATAAAAGAAAAAGTAACTGGTTATGATATTGCTTACTATAACCAAGAAACCATTCTAGGAGGAACATCTATTGGCCTATCAGACTATCCAACCTTTAATTCTCCTCAAGAAGTTGGTGATGCAATGCTTGACGCGGGCTTCAATCTAGTAAGTCTAGCCACCAATCATACCGCCGATAGAGGAAAAAAGGCCATTCTATTATCCCGTGAATATTGGAATAAACAAGAAAATGTCCAAGCAGTAGGAAGTTACTCCTCAACTGAAGAAAAACAAACAATTGAAAGTAAAATTCTAGAAAAAAATGGTATTACTTATGCTATGTTAAATTATACTTATGGAACTAATGGTATGCCCGTCGAAAATGAATATCTAGTAAATGTATGGCCAACCAATAATAAAGCAAAATATGAATCTTACAAAGAAAAAGTAAAAAATGATATTTTAAATATTAGAGATAAAGTTGATGTCCTAATTGTTGCTATGCACTGGGGAGTAGAATATACCCATATTCCAACTGAATATGAAGAAGATATGGCAAAGTATCTATCAGATAATGGGGTAGACATAATTATAGGTACCCATCCTCACGTCATTCAACCAGTAAAATGGATAAATAATACTCTTGTCTTTTACTCCCTAGGAAATTTCATTTCCGCTCAATACCAAAACCAAAGTACCTGTACCAATTATAAATGTATGGTAGGATTAATGTCCTCACTAGAAATTACCAAAACAGTCTACCAAGGAGAAACCACCATCAAAATAGATAATATTGAAAACGAATTAATCTATACATATTATACCAACTGGAGTAGATTTGAAGTAATACCATTTTCAAGTGAAGAAATAAAATCACACTTAAAAAATTACCAAAACGTTTATAATACCTATGCTAAAATAATTAATTCCGATGATGAAAGAATTACCACTGTACCACTTGTATCATAAATCTTGACAAATAATAATAATTAATATATATTAAACAAAGAAAGTTGGTGCTAACCATGGAAATTATAAATAGACAAGCTAGTTATAATTATTATATAGATGAAACTTATGAAACAGGTATCGTTTTAACAGGTACAGAAATAAAATCAATAAGAAATGGAGCTTGTAACCTTAAAGATAGCTATGCCATAATTAAAAATGGAGAAATATATTTACTAAACACTCACATTTCCCCATATAAACAAGGAAATATTTTTAATCACGAAGAAACAAGAACCAGAAAATTACTTCTCCACAAAAAAGAAATCCTAAAGATATCCAATAAAGTAAATATTGAAGGTTATACCCTAATACCATTAAAAATATATTTTAAAAAAAGTAAAGCCAAACTTTTATTAGGAGTCTGTCGTGGAAAAAAGAATTATAATAAAATACAAGTCTTAAAAGAAAAAGATTTAGCCAGAGAAATGGCCAAAAACACTAAATTTCGCTAATTTTGTCGAATTTTAGTGTTTTTCCTATTGAATATCTCTAATTTTTTTGTTATAATCTAATTGACATATTGAAGGGAGGGAAATAAAATGCCAGCTATAGTTATTAAAAATAATAATCTAGAATTCGGATTAAAAAGATTTAAAACTGAAACAGCCAAAGATGGTATCCTTTCAAAAGCTAGAGAAAGAGAATTTGGTTACAAAAAGCCAGGAGAAAAAAGAAGAGAAGAAAAGAAAATCAATACTATTAACTCAAGAAAGAATAGCAAAAATAGAAATAAATACTAGGAGTGATAATATGACATTATTAGAACAAATTAATAATGATATGATTTCTTATATGAAGAATAAAGATAGTTTTTCTCTAGGAGTAGTTCGTATGGTCAAAGGGGCCATCCAACTAGAAAAAATAAATAAAAAAAGAGATTTAACTGATGAGGAAGTTGTAGCAGTTATTGCTAAACAAATCAAGATGCGTAACGATTCTATTACAGAATTTTCAAAAGCTAATCGTACAGATCTAGTAGAGCAATATCAAAAAGAAATAACTCTTCTAGAAGGTTATATGCCAGAACAACTTTCCATCGAAGAAATAAATAAAATAATTGATGAGACCTTTACTAAAGTAAACCCTACTAGTAGTAAAGATATGGGACTAATAATGAAAGAAGTTTCTCCAAAATTAAAAGGAAAAGCTGATATGAGTAATGTCTCAACTATCATCAAAGAAAAACTACAAAATCTTTAATTTGGTATCAACTATAATTTTAAATCTAGTAATCACTTACTGAAATAGATTTGAATACCCAAGAATTATAGTTTGATATAGATGTGTTTTATAACACAAAAAAAGCAACTTATATGTTGCTTTTTATTTTGTTCTAACTCTTCTTTTACCAGAACCTCTTTTTTTAATAAAGTTAAGGAAAGATAAATAAACTTCTTTTCTATTATGATTAACTTCAATAATTTTAGCATTAATTTTATCTCCAACACTAAGTTTTACCTCATTATTACGAACTATACCATATACACCATTAATTAATTTAACATAAGCCATATCATAATGAAGCTCTATAACAATTCCCTCAATACAATTATACATATTTCTATCAGCAATATCTAAAATATCTTCAATCAAACTCTCAGCTTCCACCGCCTCAGATTCCACTTCCGCTCGGTTAAACCAATCACAAGATACCTTTTGAAGATTCCTTAATTTATCTATATTATTAGTATTTCCAGTAATATATGCATCTGCTGAATAATGATTTAAAAAGTCATCTCCTCTTCTTATACCAGAAGTATAACGACAATACTTATCTAATCCTAATCCAAAATGTCCAAGATTAACATATCCAATATTAGCCATATGAAATCCACTCAAAATAATTCCTGAAATAATTTGATAATCCGCTGGATTATTTACAAAAGATGCTAAGAATAACTGTAAATTTTTTGTTTTATCATAAATAGAAGTATCATATCCATAATTTTTAATCTTTGCAATACAAGAACTAATGGCCTTTTCATCAGAACTAACGTGATTACGAAACCATAATGGCAACTTTTCTTCATCCAATATTTCCGTATAAGCCACATTTGCATAAATCATTAAATACTCAATGACTTTTCTAAATATTGGTCCATCAATTTCCACATCATTAATTGGCTGTCCCAAATCATCAGTCTTAATATTAGGAACAGGAATATATAACTCAATTTTCCCGTGACGTTTTAAATTATCTCCCAAAATATCAGCTAATTCTTTTAAATGAAGCAATAAGTCTCTATAAGGCAAATAACTCTTGTCAACTGTCTCATCTCCAAGATAAACCTTATCACATTCTGCATAAGACATTTTCTTCCTTGAATTAATAACTCCATATGTAAGTTTCTTATTAATAACATTTCCTTTATTATCAATCTCTAAAGTTATTGTCTTAGTAAGTCTATCCTCTTCCGGATTAAGAGAACATATCCCATTACTAATAACATAATGGAATAGGGGAAAGACTGACTTTCTAGTATAAACACTATAACCTCTTTTTAAAGCCTTTCTAAATATTGCTCCCCCAAAAGGAATAAACTCAGATATTGAAGCAATATGACAACGATATAACCAATTACCATTTTCCAGTTTCTTTACCCAAACTGCATCATCCATATCTCTAGTATTATAACAATCAATAGTAATTGCTTCCTCACCACGATAATCCTCTCTATTGGCCAAAATTTCCTCATTAATATCAGTCTTAATATTAGCTAATTCCCTCAAATAATCCTCATCATACTCATTATCAAATCCGTGATTATAAGCTAATATAATATCTCTATTATTAGGATCACTAGTATTACCAATTCTTTTAATAATCTTTTCATATCCCGGTTTACTAACATTAACAAGTACATACTCTCCAATCGAATAATCCCTTAAAAACTCTGGATTAACTTTTAAAGAATAATTACCTTGAGTATACTCCAAAGCCTTTTCTCCATTAACAAATACTACTTCAAATACTTGTTCTGTAAATCTTCTATCAACAATTTCTCTAACATATGCTTCTTTATCAATAATTCTATACTTAACCTTATCCCCAGAAAGCACATTATAAAAAGAATTAACAGATAAAGGAATAGCCTTACCATTATCAGTTTTAATTTGTTTAATTCCATTTTTAGTAACAGATACAACTCCTTCTCGTATCTCACTATTACTTACTCTGTATTTCTTGCCAGAAAAAGTTAAATCTCCTATCTTAACCATTCTAGCTAATGTCTCCCCAAGATTTTCATTACCAACATTCATATTGATTTTTTCATAAGTAGCCCATTTTTGATCTCTATTACTAATATAATTTATAACCCTTTCCGCTACCTCTTTACTATACACAATAAATTCCTCCTACACTTAAATTATAAACAGTTAGTAAATATTTTACAACCTAGTTTACAAATATTTGATACTTATAATTGCCTATTTTTTTAAAATATGCTAAAATATTCATATAAAGTAATAAGGAGGTATACATATGAGATATGTAGGAACAGTCGTAAGAGGAATAAGAACCCCTATAATAAAAGAAGACACCAATTTAGCAGATACCGTTATTGATTCTCTAATGAACGCCCAAAAGAGTGAAGGCTTCACTTTTCAAGACCGTGATATTATAGCTATAACTGAAGCTGTCGTTGGTATTGCCGAGGGAAATTATGTTACTGTTGATGACATTGCTAAAGATGTATCAAGTAAATTTCCTGAAAAAGAAGTTGGTTTAGTATATCCAATCCTAAGCCGTAATCGTTTTTCTATGATTTTAAAAGGAATTGCTAGAGGAATGAATAAAATAACAATGTTTTTATCATTTCCAAAAGATGAAGTAGGTAATGGTATAATGAATGAACAAGACTTAATAAACAGCCCATTTAATCTAAATAGTATTATTAGTGAACAAGACTACAATAAATATTTTAAAAACTTTACTCATCCCTTTACCGGAATTAATATGGTTTCTTTTTACAAAGAATTAATTGAAAGTGAGAATTGCCAAGTAGAATTCGTTTTCTCCAATAATCATAAAGATATCTTAAAATACACCAATAATATTATCAATTGTGATATTCATTCAAGATATGAAACCAACAAACTATTAAAAGATCTAAATGCTAATATTTATGGCTTATATGAAATAATGAATAAACCTATTAATAACTCTGGCTTCAATGAACATTATGGATTACTAGGATCAAATAAATCCACTGAAGAAAGATTAAAACTCTTCCCACGAACAGGACAACATTTAGTAGCTACAATTCAAAATAAAATGTATGAATTAACTGGTAAAAAAATAGAGGTAATGGTTTATGGTGATGGTGCCTTTAAAGATCCTGTTGGTGGAATTTGGGAATTAGCAGATCCTGTTGTCTCACCAGCATATACCAAAGGCTTAATTGGCACTCCCAATGAAATAAAATTAAAATATGTTTCCGATAACATCTATGCTGACTTAAGAGGTGAAGAACTAGCCGAAGCAATTCGTAAAGAAATTAAAAGTAAACAACAAAACTTAACTGGTAATATGTTATCTCAAGGGACAACCCCTAGAAGATTAACTGATTTAATAGGTTCCCTATGTGACTTAACCTCTGGTTCTGGAGATAAAGGAACCCCTGTTGTCTACATTCAAGGATATTTTGATAACTATGCCGATTAATAATGAAGGAGGATCTATGAATAAAAATAAAATAATAATAATTTGTCTAAGTCTCATAATTTTAGCTTCTATTGTAACATCTATCTATCTATTAGCTAATCCTAAAACAAACAATTCTAACAACGAAGATGACATAATTAATATTGATAATCACGATGTTTTAAAAGATACTAAATATGAAGAACTAGATATTACTAATCAGACAATAACTGTCAAAAATAATAGTTCAAATTACTTAGCAGTTATAAAAAACAATACCTCTAATGACTATAAAATAAACAATCTATACATTATCTTCCATCAAGGTAAAAGCACTAAAGAAATTCTTGTCTTAAAAGACACTAAAATTCCTTCATCAGGAACTAGAACTATCGACTTAACCATTAATAGTTCCTTATCAAAGGTTACAAAAATAGAATATATTCAAAAGTAGTATAAATGAAGTCTCCAAAACTTCATTTTTTCTTTAATAATATTTAAATTTATTGTATAATTATGTTAAGGAGAATAAGTATATGGTAACAATTGATAAATTAAAAATTAACCCCAATAAAAAAGTCATTGATGATATTAAGATACAAATAATCTATATTCCATTAAAAAGTAAACTAGGTTATACCTTTAATCCCCTAGTAGAAGTAGGCACCTACGTTACAATTGGTACCCCCCTAGGTAAAAATGATGTTTGTGATCTACTTTTAACATCTAGTGTAAGTGGTACCGTTGTTGGTTTAACCAAAAAATATATTTCAAATGGTGAATTAGTAAATTGTATTGTTATAGAAAACGACTTTAAAGAAAAATATAATGATAAAGTAGGGAAGAAGAAAGATATTACAAAATATAGCAAAGATGAATTTATCTATCTTCTAAAAAAATGTGGTATTACCGGAATGAGTGGTAATGATTTTCCAACATATTTAAAATATGATACTAACGAAGAATTAAAATACCTAATTATAAATGGTGCCGAATGTGATGCATATACCAGTGCTGATAGTGCTATTATGTATAATAATCCTGAAGAAATTCTCGAATGTATTGATGCTATTATGGAAATTATGCACCTTTCAAAAGCCTATATTGCCATTAATGAAAGTAATACCCTAGTAATTAACAAACTATTAAGATACATTAACACCTACCCAAATATTAAAATATATAGCCTAATTGATGCTTATCCTAACGGTTATGAACGTTACTTAGTAAAAGAAATACTTTCTTTAGAGTATCATAAAACACCAAAAGAAGTTAAAACAATTACCGAAAATGTCTCTACAATTTATGCCATCTATGAAGCCTTAAAATATCATAAACCATTATCTGATAGAATAGTTACCATTGCTGGTGCTGGCATAAAAAAACCAGCAAACTATAAAGTAAAAATAGGCACCAACTTTAGTGAAATAATTCTAAAAACAGAAGAGTACAACAAACTAAAAGATCCTATTTTAATCGCTGGTGGTTTAATGATGGGAAAATCAATCCCTAACGATGAATTAATAATTACCAAAGACTTATCTTGTATCTTAATAATAGAAAACAACGAAGTAAAATCAAATCCTTGTATTAAATGTGGCAAATGTACCGAGGTTTGTCCATCTAAATTAATACCTTCAATGATTATAGAAAACCCTCAAGATGCTAAAAAATTAAAAGTAGGAAGATGTATTGAATGTGGATTATGTTCTTATATTTGCCCATCAAAAATAGAAATACGTGATAAAATCTGTAAGATAAAGGAGGAGCAAAATGAAAAACTTTAAACAAGTATCTATATGTTTTATAAAATCAAATAACAGTATTCAAAAAATAAATCTAGCTTATTTTATCTCCACCTTATTCTTTACAGCCTATATCTTTCTTTATCACCTAATTTTAAAAGAATATTCATATCTTGCTAATTACCTAAAAACTATTATTCTTACCACTACCTTCTTAATAATTCTAGATTACATCATAAATCTCTTAACAAAAAATAAACAAATAGTCAAAGTTTTTACCAAGGATAATATTTTAACAATCTCCTTATTACTGTCCCCATTCCTTATAAATACTTCACCAATTATTCTATTAATTACTTGTATAATCACTATAATATCTAAAAAAATTATAAAAGGAATAAACCTAAGTAGTATCTTATATGGCATATTATTCCTATATTTATATCGTTATTTTACTAATAATTTAATAACCCCTCTAACAAACCTAAAATCATTAAACTACTTTGGTACATACAACCAATTAGTAGCCAGTAACGGAAGTATTTCTTCATACATATTAGGTTATAATTACCTAAGTCCTCTAATTTCCATCCTCGCCTTTATCTATCTCTTTATCAAAAAAACAACAAAATATAACATCATCTTCTCATATACCATTACCTTTACTATAATGATGCTTATAATAGGAATATTTAACAATATGAGTATCTGGTTTGTTTTATTTGAATTAGTAACAGGTAATATCTTATACCTAGTAACATACACCATCTCTGACTATACCATTACTCCAGAAACCAGTGAAGGACAAATTCTATACGGATTTATTCTAGGAATTATAACTGTAATTCTCCGCTTCATCATCCCTGAAGTATCTGTTATCATATCTATTATTTTTGGTCATTTAGTCTTAACTCCAATAGTAAGAAAAATAATGCCCAATTTAAAATATAAAAGAAAATCTGCCCTAATATATTTTGGAGCAACCACTATTATAAGTATAATAGTAACTATAACTTTAATAGTATTAAAATAAATTAGCATTATTAACAGAAAAAGAAAAGAAAATACGAGCAACTTATCTAAGAAACTTATCTCTAGGTAAAATTTTAGGTCCAGTTACCGGATACGCCAGTATTGATAAACCTTGGCTAAAGTATTATAACGACGCTTCATTTACTGCTTTACTAGAATTTCAAAAAAAGAAACCAGCAAGTATGAGATGCTCTTTGATTATGCAAGAAAAAATCTTGATACTGTAATTTTATCGTATTTAGGAAATGAAATAACTTACCAAGCACGTCTTACAAACATTGACATTACAGCCTCTGCTTTGGTGAAAACCGGCGTTAAAGAGAATGAAAAAGTAGTAATTATGCTACCAAACATTCCTGAAGCCCGTTATTTAATTTATGCCTGCAGTAAAATAGGAGCCATTCATAATCCAATAATGCCAACTATTTCACAAGAAGATCTTGAAAATATTATAAAAAACACTTCTTGTAAAAAAATCTTTATGATGCAAGGAATATTAAAAATTATCAACAAGCCCTTCAAAGTTGCCACATTTCCCCAGATAATATAATTGAGATAAATCCCTTAAGAAGTGCTAAAGGACTATATAAAAAGCTCTATTTAATTAATAAAGATAATTATGATAATTATTTATTAAACGGAAAATACCAAAATACTCCTCCAATCAAAAGAAAAGGAGAAGACTTAGCCTTAATAGAACAAACTGGCGGTACAACTAGTTTAACTTCAAAAGGAGTATTAATATCTAATTATAACTTATATGCCTCTAATTACCAACTTGAGCACGGTGGCTTTAATTTTGATTCCGGAGACCTCTTTCTAGATATCTTATTAACCAAATTAGATAAGTATTTAGAAACAAATAATACTTAAACATTTTACCCCCAATATACTTCCATCTATTTTTATTTTTCCCAAAAACAAGCAAAAAGATGTAGATCCAATACAATCTACATCTTTTAAAATACATAATCTATTTAACTATTTCAATATCAAATAACCAATTCCAAGACCAATAAACAAAGAAACAATCAAAGTAAGAATAAGCCCAAGAACCTTTCCAAAACCGCTGCTATGTCTCTCTTTAAGAATCCTTTTCTTTTCTGAATCAACAGTTTTCTTTATTTTTCCCTCAACCTTTAATTTTTCTTCTGTTTCATTATTAGAGTTTCCATTATCAAATAAACTTTCATCACGATTATTAATTCTTTCCACCAAATTTTTATCCCCATTCACAAAAATTAAATCATCATTATTTCTTCTCTCAATATCTTGATTTAAAATAATACTTCCATCACCATACATCTCCTGAAGTGAATCAAAGAAATTTTGTTTAGAATTATTTATCATCATCCAAACACCATTAACATAGTTAGGTATTGTTGCCTTAAGCCAAGAAAAAAACTTTTTATCCATCTCATTTAATAAAACAAAGTTAATTACTTTATCAAAAGAAGCCATATGATGTTTAGCCTCAAAAATTTTATTAGCAACATCATAAGTAACACCTTGTATTTCTCTTAAAATTTTCTTAAATAAATCTCTATTGTCACTCACACAAGCAGTTTTAAATTCTTCCATATTGATTAAAGGTACCACATAAATTGCCTTATCATAACCATTAAATATTTCTTCCCCAATAGATTTAACTTCTTCTAAACTTCCATCGAATCCTACAAAAATATTATAATTATCTATCTGTCTATCAGGTACCACTACATAGTAACCAATATTCTCCTTATTAAAAAATTGATATATTTTATATTTTTCATCCTTACTGGCTACTATCTTACTACTATCCATTCCATTCACCTCTATTATATTTATCATAAAAATTATAACATA
>OIYV01001578.1_pt1 | contig 10780 bp, 9 predicted proteins | sample 1588251 | NCBI WGS metagenome assembly OIYV01 (sample SAMN03283282) | human gut metagenome | biome: human-associated habitat; material: feces | host: Homo sapiens | place: Peru | collected 2012
GATAAACCTGCAATCGAAGCTAAAGCAAAGAAGGCTGCTCCTAAGCAGATTGAAGCTAAGGCAGAACTGGTAAAGGAAGAGGCTAAGGAATATACCTTTACTGAGGTAAGAACCATCCTGGCAGAAAAGTCCAGAGCCGGACACACCGCTGAGATCAAGAAAATTCTTATAAGCCACGGTGCCGAGAAGCTTTCAGAGATTGATCCGGCTGAGTTTGCAGCAGTTGTAGCTGAGGTGGAGGTGCTTGAATAATGGCAAAACATGCTTTTTTATCGGCATCGGCCTCTCACAGATGGCTTGAATGTCCACCTTCGGCAAAGTTGTGTTCAGAGCATGAGGATAGGGCAAGTCCTTACGCACAGCAGGGAACAGATTGTCATGAACTGTGTGCCTATCTGGTTGAAAAGGAACTGGGTAAGGATGTTGCAGATCCGACTGAGAATCTTACCTTCTATGACCAGAAGATGCAGGACTGCGCTGAAAGCTATTGCAGTTTTGTAATGGAACAGATCGAGGAAGCCAAGAAGCATTGCCCTGATCCACAGGTTCTGATTGAACAGAGGCTTGATTTCTCCAAATGGGTTGAGAATGGTTTTGGCACCGGTGACTGCGTGATTGTTGCTGACGATGTTCTTCAGATTATTGATTACAAGCATGGTCTTGGAGTTCTAGTATCAGCTGAAAAGAATCCGCAGATGATGTGTTACGCATTAGGTGCTTTGGAGTTGTTTGATGGTATCTACGATATCGATTCCATCCAGATGACCATATTTCAACCAAGGCGTGAGAATGTCAGCACTTGCAATATAACAAAAGATGAACTGCTTTCTTGGGCCGATGAGATCTTAAAGCCTACAGCTGAACTTGCCTATGAAGGTAAGGGAGCGTTCAAGGCTGGTGAACACTGTCAGTTCTGCAAGGTGAAAGTTACATGCCGTAAGCGTGCTGAATATAATCTGGAACTTGCACAGTATGATTTCGAGATGCCGCCGACTCTGGAAGAAACAGAGGTTGCAGCTATCCTTCCTAAGATAGACAGTCTGATTTCATGGGCTACGGATATCAAGGAATATGCTCTGCAGCAGGCTTTATCCGGTACTCACTATGATGGGTTCAAGGTTGTGGAAGGCAGAGCAAACAGGAAGTACACCGATGATGATGCAGTTGCTTTTGCAGCAAAGGATGCAGGTTTTGATCCTTATGAGAAGAAGCTGCTTGGAATCACGGCAATGACAGCCCTTATGGGTAAAAAGAAGTTTGAAGAAGTGCTTGGCAAATATATTACAAAGCCTCAGGGCAAGCCCACACTTGTGCCGGAATCAGATAAAAGACCGGCAATCAATACAGCATATGAAGATTTTTGTGAAAATTAAGGAGGAAAATTCACAATGGCTAAGTTTATTAATCCAACAAAGGTAATCACAGGAGTAAATACAAGATGGAGCTATGTTAATGCATGGGAGCCTAAGTCTATCAATGGCGGAGCACCTAAGTATTCCGTATCTCTCATTATTCCTAAATCAGACACAAAGACAATCGAGAAGATCCAGGCGGCTATTCAGGCAGCATACGATGAAGGTCAGGGCAAGCTTAAGGGTAGTGGCAAGTCTGTACCTGCACTTTCTGTGCTTAAGACACCGTTACGTGATGGTGATGCAGAAAGACCTGATGATGAGGCTTATGCAGATTCTTATTTCATCAATGCCAACAGCGGTACTGCACCGGGAATCGTGGATGCTGACCGTCAGCCTATCTTAGAACGCAGCGAGGTTTACAGCGGTGTGTACGGAAGAGCAAGTATCAATTTCTACGCTTTCAACAGCAATGGCAACAAGGGTATTGCCTGTGGTCTCAACAATCTCCAGAAGATTAAGAACGGCGAACCTCTTGGCGGCAAGTCCAGAGCCGAGGATGATTTTGATACGGAGGAAGAGGATGATTTTCTTTCATAATCCTGTAACTGATGACAATGAATGGGCGGTGGCTATGCTGCCGCCTGATATGAGAAAAGCGAGGTAAATTATAATGGAATACGCAGAATTTTTAGAAATGGCAAAGAATATAGTTATTCTTACTTCCTTCTGGTTCATCATCGTGCTTGATATCTGGGGAATTGGTTCCCTTATCGTGCATTTCATGAAGTGGGTTCATAGTGGAATTAAGAAGATTAGAAATAAGGATGTTGAGAAAAAGGAAGAATAAGTTTTAAGAGGGCGGGCATCGGCTATATGGCTGGTGTCCGTTTTCGGATTGGAGGAATTATGAATTCTATCAGTATTGATATTGAAACATTTTCTAGCAATGACCTTAGTAAATGCGGTGTTTACAAATATGTGGAAGCACCTGATTTCGACATCCTGCTCTTTGGATATGCGATTGATGGCGGTGAGGTGATTGTAGTGGATTTGGCAGCAGGGGAAGAGATACCGGTGGAGATACTGGCTGCGATTGCTGATGAAGATATAACCAAGTGGGCGTTTAACAGTAACTTTGAAAGAATATGTCTGTCAGAATGGCTCAGAAGAAATTACCCTGAATATTTCAGTTCTTACAGTGTAGATGGTGATACTGTTGGAAAATATCTGAATCCAAGAGGGTGGAAATGCTCCATGATTTGGTCTGCCTTTATGGGACTTCCATTATCACTTGCAGGTGTCGGTGCAGTACTTGGTCTGGAAGAACAGAAGCTGAAAGAAGGCAAGGATTTGATCAGATATTTCTGTGTACCTTGCAAAGCAACCAAGAGTAATGGAGGCAGGACACGAAATCTTCCAAAGCACGATGAAGATAAATGGAATCTCTTTAAATTTTATAACCAGAGAGATGTCGAAGTGGAGCAATCCATACAGAAGAAGCTTGTGAAATATCCGGTGCCTGATTTTGTTTGGGAAGAATTCTGGCTTGATCAGGAGATAAATGACAGGGGAATTCAGTTGGATCTGACTATGGTAGAGAATGCGATTTTACTGGATGAGGTATCTAAGGAAAAACTCTCAATGGCGATGAGAGAAATTACAGACCTTGATAATCCAAACAGTGTGGTACAGATGAAGGACTGGCTATTTGAACAGGGGATTGAGGCTGAATCACTTGGTAAGAAGGATGTGGCAAAGCTTATGGATGAGGTGGATGGTGATGTAAAGGATGCTCTGCAGCTTAGGCAGCAGCTGGCAAAGTCATCTGTTAAGAAATACCAGGCAATGCAGAATGCGGTTTGTGCTGATGGCAGAGCCAGAGGTATGTTTCAGTTTTATGGAGCCAACAGATCCGGAAGGTGGGCAGGGCGTATTATTCAGCTGCAGAATCTTCCTCAGAATCATGTGGAAGATCTGGAACAGGCAAGGGGACTTGTAAAAAATGGGGATTATGAGGCTCTTTCTATGTTGTATGATTCGGTTCCAAATGTATTATCGGAACTTATCAGAACTGCATTCGTAGCAAGGGAAGGCAATAAGTTTGCAGTAGCGGATTTTTCTGCGATTGAGGCACGTGTGCTTTCATGGCTTGCAGGTGAAACGTGGAGAACGCAAGTTTTTGTTAATAATGGAGACATTTATTGTGCATCCGCATCAGCCATGTTTGGTGTACCGGTGGAAAAGCACGGACAGAATGCTCATTTAAGACAGAAAGGTAAGATTGCAGAACTGGCACTTGGCTATGGAGGTTCAGTAGGAGCACTAAAATCTATGGGTGCCATAGAGATGGGTCTTGCGGAAGAGGAATTGCAGCCACTGGTGGATTCCTGGAGAGCAGCTAATCCTAATATCGTGAAGTTCTGGTGGAGTGTTGACCGTGCGGTTAAGACTGCAGTAAAGCAGAAGAAACAGGCCGATGTAAATGGTATCAGGTTCTTCTGCCAGAGTGGGATGTTATTCATTCAGCTTCCCTCAGGAAGAAGGCTTTCATATGTGAAACCGAGAATGGGATTAAACAGATTTGATTCTGAGTCTGTTACTTATGAAGGTGTCGGTGGTACCAAGAAGTGGGAACGTATTGAAAGCTATGGTCCGAAGTTCGTGGAGAATATCGTTCAGGCTATTTCAAGGGATATTTTGTGCTATGCCATGAGAACCTTATCACACTGTATGATCTGTGCCCATGTGCATGATGAACTGATTATTGCGTGCCGGGAAGAGGTTTCCCTTGATGCAATCTGTGAGCAGATGGGAAGGACACCGCCTTGGGCGGAGGGCCTGATTCTCAGAGCAGACGGATATTGCACACAATTTTATAAAAAAGAATAATTATCCCAAAATAGAAAAGAATTAATAAAGCGGGATAAAACTTGACAAAATACCATAAAATAAATACAATAATAAATATCCCAAAAAGAAAAAAGATAGGAATGATGGAAAATGACATATGAATATGTACCGAAACTTATTCGAGCAGCACTTAATAATGATAGGAAAAATATTGAGTCGATAGCTTTAATGATAGGAAGAAAACTAAAAAAGGAAGATCCTAATATATCAGCAGAAATTATGCGTATTCTTGCATGTACCAATTCAGGAAGTGATGTTATGAGAAGTATGGATCTTTCCCCAGTACCTGTTGATAGAGAAACAAGAAATCGTTTAGTAAATTTGGAAGAACCTGTGTTTGTAGAAAATCCAATTCTTGTGGAAGCAGAAATGGAGGAATTGAACCAATTTATTCAAGAAAGAGGCTTACTGAATAAATTCTTGGAAGAGGACATTGTTCCTCCGAACAGTATTTTACTTCATGGAAAACCTGGTGTTGGTAAGACATATATATCCAAATGGCTATCGTACAAATTGAATATGCCAATAGTAACTTTGGATTTGGCAAACGCTATATCCAGTTACCTTGGAAGAAGTGGTCAAAATATAAAGAGCATATTTCAGTATGCTAAAGAACAGAATGTGATATTGTTTTTGGATGAAATAGATGCAATTGCAAAAAGAAGAGATGACGCTACGGATTTAGGCGAGTTAAAGAGACTTGTAAATGTTTTGTTGAAAGAATTGGAATCCTGCCCTGTGACATGTATCGTGATTGGAGCAACAAATCATCCAGAACTCTTGGACAAAGCAATATGGAGAAGATTTGATAGAAACATCGAAATATCTCTTCCAGAGAAGAAACAGCGAATGATGTTGATTCAACGTGGAATGGGAAAGAGGTACGAAGAAATCGATAATGGAATCATTCAGATGCTCGTAGATGGGACAGAACAAATGTCGGCTGCTGATCTTTGTAAAATGTGTGAGCATATTAAAAGAAGAACCATTATTAACCCTAAATACACAATAACTTCTTGTGCACTAAGAGAATATTGTGAATTTGTAGGGGTGCGAACCAAGGAGCAGAAGGTTACAGTATGTAAAGCATTAAAGAATAACTGCAAAAAGATATCTGTGAAAAAGATATCTGAATTGACTGGAATACCTACATCGTCAGTTGATAGATATTTAAAGGAGTGATTTTATGAGAACCAGTGGAAACCATCCAATAATTGCAAATGGGCAATATTATATCGAACCCTTGATCAAAAGAAATGGAGGAGGATTGCCAACTTTTCCGCATGAATATGGGGAAGCTAAGGTTAGGTTATGTTCAGATATAAGCAGAATACAGGATTCTATTAGGGATAGTGAAGAAGTATTTCTGGATGAAAAGATTGTTTGTATTCGTCTAGAACCCAAATACGAGGCAAAATCATATACGCCTAGTTCTCTTGTTGCTGAATCAGGTATGAAATTAGTGGGAGGAAGAAAATACTCTTTAAATTCTGAAGATAGTTCTAAGGCAAAAATGTATTTTGTACGCACGAATGATAGTGAACTAGCCGAATTAAAAAATAAATTTGAAACAGGAAAAAAAGATCATGTAAAAAAATGGAAAGATCAAGTATGTACAATAAAAAGTATTGATTTGTTAAGACCAGAAGAAAAAACAATGGGATTTTCAGATTCATGGGAAGAGGGTACTGTTGAAGTAGTAATCCATCCTTTAGGAGAAGATTGCTGTAGGGTGGTTGATGGATTTTTTGATGTTGTTAAGATAAAAAAATCGGACGCCGTAGTTAGAACTTATGATGATGGATTAACGTTTGTTTGTATGCATATGGATAGAAAATCTATGTCATTGGCTCAAAAGTATAATCCATTAAGAAGTATTAAGCCGATGAGGGATGATTGGGAGGAGCAAATCCGAGTGAGTTCAATGATTGCTCCAGCTCCTAAACTTCCGGATAACATTATGAGATCGAGTATTAAGGTTGGCGTTTTTGATGGCGGTGTACAGAGTGGAACGAAATTACTGGATCCATATGTAGAAAATTATGATATGGTGAAAGCTGAACCAACAGAAGCAAGTCTGGATCATGGGGCTAATGTTTGTGGAGCTGTATTATATGGTACGGGGTTGGTAGGAAAAATGGAAACTGATACTGTGGATAATCCTGTGGTTTCGGTTGAATCATTTAGAGTATTTCCTGCTGCAAAAACTGATAATCCAGAAGCTGATTATCAGATGTATACAACGATTGACATTATTGAAAAAGTGGTGACTGAGAGACCAGATATTAGAATATATAATCTATCATTTGGTCCTAGGGGAGCAATATTTGACGATGAGATTAACAGGTTTACCTATGTATGCGATCGATTGGCATATGCTGTTGATGATGGAGAGATAAATCCATTATTTTGTATTGCTGCCGGAAATGATGGTACTTTAGAAAGTCCATTTAACAGAGTTCAATCTCCTGCGGATATGGTAAATGGATTGGCAGTAGGGGCATATACGTTATCTCCACTTAATGATAAATATAGAGCACCATATAGTTGTGTCGGACCGGGAAGAGAAGGTGCCAAGATTAAACCAGATATACTTGAATTTGGAGGTTATACTGATAGACCTTTTATTTCTACTAAATCGGGCAATCTAATTATGGGAACTGCGGGAACAAGTCTGGCAGCTCCAGTAGTGGCTGGTAAGATAGGGCGTCTAATGGCAGCATCGGATCAGATTGTTCCCCACTTAGGAAGGGCTTTGTTGATCCATTCAGCAGAATCGCAAGGGTTGGAAGGAAATGTAGAGAACGGTTTTGGATTTTGCTTGGATGGTGTAGAAGATATACTAAATTGTTCGGACAATAAGGTCACAATACTATATGAGGGAGAAATCACTTCTTCAGCAACAGTTAAGCTGCCAATATTTGCGCCTGGGATTAATGAAATTCATGGAAATGCTGATATTAAGTGGACAATTTGTACAGTTGTAAATCCAAACATAAATGATCCTGATGCATATACAAATAACTGTATAGAAGACACATTTTATCCAAACGATATGAGATTTCCTTTTAGAAAAGGTACATCAGAAAAAAAGTTGAATCTTCTGAAAGATGCTGATATTGTTGTAGCCCGAGAATTAATAAAAGAAGGATATATTAAGTCAGAATTACCTGTTTCCAAGCCGGCAAAAAAACATTTTGCAGAAGCTGATTTACGAAATAGTGATTTTAAATGGGATACCATCATTCGCAAGGATGTAAGAATGAGATGCAGTTCATTGTTGAACCCATTTATTTCTTTGCATGCAATCGGCAGAGATGAATATGAACATGAAAAAATAAAATATTTCGTCGTAATAACGATTGATATTCCAAATTTTAAGGGTAGTCTTTATGATCAGATTTTACAAACTTATGATAATCTTCTGCCAATTCAGATTCAGAATGTAAACCGTATTATGACACAAATAAATTAAATAGGTGTGATATAGTGGCTCAGTTGTCAAGACAAAAATCTAAGATTTTTATAATGAACTGATATGGTTGATAAGTAACATGGAACATGGGGAGGATAGTGGAACACTCCCCAGATTCATATATGCATTAAGCTACATACGGCAAAAGCATTGCCGGGTAGTAGCATTCAGCCGGTGTTTTGTAATCAAGGGCAGAATGGCATCTTTCAAAATTGTAAGTGTGGATATAGCGCCCAATGGCAGTTCTGGCTTCCTTGATGTTGTTATATTGCGTCAGATAAGCTTCTTCATACTTGAAACTGCGGAACCAGCGCTCAATCATGATGTTGTCAGCCCAGCGACTCTTTCCATCCATGCTCTGACGGATGCCGTTTTCTCTTACGAAGTCAATATACTGCTGACTTGTAAACTGACATCCTTGATCAGAGTTCAAAATCTGTGGTTTTGCCACAACAAATGCCTTTTTAAGAGCGTTGATAACCATTCGGGTATCAAGTGTATCATCGACTTCCCAGCCAACGATACAACGGCTGTACCAGTCGATTACGGCAGTTAGATACAGAAATCCGTGTCTGATTGGAATATATGTAATGTCAATAGACCATGCCTGATTTGGAGCATCTATGACGGCGTTACGGAGAAGATAAGGACATACCTTGGCCTGTTGCATCCTCTTGGAAAGATTCATCTTAGGGTAGATTGGATAGATATCCATTTCATTCATAAAACGACGTGCTTTACGGCGTCCCACATGATGACCTCTGTTTTTGAGTTGTACGGACATTTGTCTTGCGCCCCAAGTAGGATTGTCTGTATGAAGACGATCGATAATCGCTTTACAAGCCAACTCTTCATCGGATATAGGTGAAGTCTTGTAGTAGATGCTTGTACGGTTGATATCAAGCAACTTTGCTCCAATAGAAGCCGGGATTTCTTTAGTCGTCAAAAGGTTTTGGACTAAACTTACTCTCGTAGTCAGGTCCACAAATTTCTTCAGATTTTTTTTTGAGCCAGTCAACCTGCATAGTTAACTGACCAACCTTTTTGGCATACTCTGCTTTTTCCTTGCGTTCTTCGGCAAGCTTATCCTTGAGGTTTTCCTCACGCTTGTCATCGAACACTACGGAAGCGTTGTTAAGGAATTCTTTCTTCCAATTGCGGAGCAGATTTGGTTGGATATTATTCTCGGTTGCAAGGGTGTTGAGATCTTTCTCGCCCTTAAGCAGCTCGATTACTAGGTCTGATTTAAATTTGGCACTAAAGTTTCTTCTTTGTCTGGACATATTGATGAATCCTCTCTTTCATACTGATTTTAGTATATCAGATTCATTAAAAAATGTCCGAAAAAGTGTCTTAATTTATGAGACCATTATAGTTCCATAATCCGAATGGCATAGCTTTCCTGAACATCAAAATCCTGATACAGTTGGTCAATACGCTTTCTTCTTCCTGAACTCAGTTTCCATGGATGCTTCGATGTTATCTCGATTCCCTTCCCATTCACCTTGAACTGTGCAAGCCTCTGTCGCACCGCTTCTGCCTCTTCCACCTTATAATAATGGTTTCTATACAACGCATATTGAAATGCCTCTTCCGAGAAAGAAGTAGCTGTCCGAATCTGCTCTATAATATATTCCGCCTGTTTCAATCCTTCATGTGGATAAATCCGTTCTCCTCCCTCCATCATCTCATAAACACGCTGGCTCAGTTCTTCGTGATGTCGAAACCGCAATTTCTCAAATTGAATATCCTGCTGTAACGGCATTGGCATTCGCATATAAATCCCATAACCATTTTGCATGTGACAACGCATAAATGGCTGAAATCCTAACGGATAAATCAGATTCCCTACTTCACCACGATAAATCGGGTAAGTCAGTCTACCATAAATTTCTTTCCCATCCTCTGTCCTGCCTACAACCTGATCTGTCCATGGCAGAAATTTCGGTATTGCCATCCCCCACCTAGACGGCATCTGAAAGCTTGGCATATGATAAATCATACCATACTGATGACATTCATCGATTTCCGTATCCGCTTTCGTAAGCGGTACCCATGCACCATTCTTCCATTTACACGTTGCAAAAAACAATGCCACATTAAAATCATTGGTAATATCCAGCCATCCCGTCTCTAGACCATAATGCTGCGCCAAGGCTTCATAAAGAATATCACTTACCTTCCAATTCTTCACATGCTCGAATTTCTGAAGCAAATATGAAAATTCAGCAATCCGCATATCAGCAACCATTCTATATAATTCTTTTTCTTCTACTGTAGCATATTTCTTCAGTGTTCTATGTAAGGACGGAACACTCTCTTCATAAATCCGATTTTCCCCACGATAGTAATTACGTCTCGCCGCCTGATTAATGATCACACCATGTGGATAATAAATCCGCATCCCAGAAGTCCGTGGATCCCTTACCAGATATTCCTGTTGCAATTCGTAATGGAAATTGTCGTATTTTCCGTAATAATTCTCCCCTCGATAGGAGGACTGCGTGATTCGCTCTGACTCCTCCGCTTCCTTAAGGTTGTCCTCATACAACAACCTCAACTGTTCATATGAAATATCATGAACCCTATTGTCCAGTTTTCCCTCTTGTATTACATACTCCATAAAAAACCCTCAAAATAACTGCAAGTATTCCGTAACACTAGAATCCATCTGAAAACCTGTAAGATTACTGGCCCTGAAAACATCCTATGCATCTATTCTAGCATAATTCTTATAGCAGTGCATGCACTAACGTACAGAAAGAATAAAATTTTTCGCAAGACACAAAGTGGTGAAACATACAAAAGTATTACTATATATTCCGCCTTCCACAAATTCATCTTTAATTCTGTTTTCAATAACATTTTATCTCTTCCCAAAAATCGAACATTCACTTTATTTTCCATAATTATTGACACTATTCTGTTATTCTGATAATATATAAATGTTTTAGACAGCTTAAGTTTTACATTATAGATGTGATTAATAATAACATTGGGAGAAATGAATATGAAGAAAATATCTTATCAGAAAATGGCT
>OIYV01001579.1_pt1 | contig 10779 bp, 5 predicted proteins | sample 1588251 | NCBI WGS metagenome assembly OIYV01 (sample SAMN03283282) | human gut metagenome | biome: human-associated habitat; material: feces | host: Homo sapiens | place: Peru | collected 2012
GCTACTATTTGTTCGAAACCTTTTGAAAGATTGCGAGCGGCATGTCTGACGACTTCTACACCATGGTCGATTCCGGTGATCCGGCACCCGACAACGAGCACATCACCGGCGTGCGCGAGGAGCACGACGAAGGTGACCAGGTCACCGCACAAGCGCCAAAGGCCATGTACGCTGCGCGCATCGCGGTCTACGATGACATGCTGTCGACACCGCGCGTCATCGTCATCGAGCCGCAAGACGTCCGAACTTATCTAGAGGAGACAACCAACACCGTCTACCAGTGCATGAAAGAGCAGGGGGGACGCATCTCGCTGATGGTTATCCGCGAGATTGTCGAAAACTTTATCCACGCACATTTTGCTGAGCCCATCATCTCGATTCTCGATGGCGGCGATACCATCCGCTTTGCCGACCAGGGCCCAGGCATCGACGACAAGGAGCGCGCTTTCGACTTTGGCGTGACCAGCGCAAACAGCAAGATGAAACGGTATATTCGCGGAACCGGAGCAGGCTTTCCCATGGTGCAGGAATACCTGGAAAACGCCGGCGGCGCCGTCTCCATCGAGGACAACATGGGCAACGGCACCGTCGTGACGGTAAGCCTGAACCCCAAGCGCGTGCAGGAAATCGAGCGCGCCGGCGGGCGCGGGGCGGCCGTGCGACCCGAGGCGGAACAGCAGGCATACCCCATACCGGGAACATATTCGCAACAGCCCATGGCGGCGCAGCAGGCGCAACAGCCAGCAATGCCAATGCAACAGCCAAGCATGCAGCACATGCAAGAGTTCCAGACAGCGCCGGAGACAACGGCACAAATGATGCCGGATACGATGGCGAAGACAGGCCAGGAACCCGCCTCCATGCCGCAGCAGCCGATGGGTGCGCCGAGCGCTCCGCAGATGGGCTACCAACCGTATCCCCAGGGATACCCCGCCCAATACATGCCGCAGCAGGGGTATGCCCAGCCATATCCTCAGCAGTATCCGCAGGGATACCAGCAGCCGTACCAGCAAATGCCCCAAGCGCAGTACAACCCATGGGCCCAGCAGGTACCTCCGCAGCCTTACCAACAGTGGCCTCAAAGTTTTCAACAGCAGCCGCTACCCACGCAGAGTTCTCAACAACCAGCAGCTCAAATGATGTATCCTAATGCGGCGAATCAATATGCACAGCCGCAGCCAAACGTATTTGTGAGCGAGCGCGGCCAGGCGGCACTGGGCTATCTGGCTCAAAACCAGGAGTGCGGCGCAACCGACCTGGCGCGGGCGTTTGGAAACTCGGCGCCCACGTGGTCGCGAACGCTCAACGACTTGGCACAGGCCGGCTTGGTAATCAAACATGGCCAGAAATACCATCTGACCGAAATAGGCAGCGCTCGCGTGCGAGCTCAAAGCTAAGGAACGGGAGAAACAGTGGACGAGGAAGCAAGCATCATCCTGGGGGATGCCATCGCCTTTTGCCAGCGCGACGGCCAAGATGCACGCCTCATCAATATGCTGGGACAATCGCGCGCTGTGAGTTTAACCGAGGACACCCTGACGATTGAGGCTCCTTCGCGCTTCGCCATCGCCCAGCTCAAAAAGCACCAGCCGACTATCGAGGCCTATCTGGAAGAGATTGCCTTTGCGCCGATTGCGCTCAATATCGTGGCACCGCAAGGCACCGCGACAGATGCGACCCCGGCCACTCCCCCGGCTACGTCCGCCATCGCAGCTGCAACGCCGGCGGCCGCGCCTCGACACGACGATGTTTCCCGTGAAACCATGTCGGCGCAGCCGAACGCGCCAGTCACACCGGCGGTAGCGCCAGCCCCCTCACCCATCCCGACAGCCACGCATATGCCAGTCGCCCACGAGGCGACGCCCGGCGAGGAATCGGGCATTGCAATCAAAAACACGTTGTCCGCCGACGATTTCCGCCGCATGATGACCCAAATGAATGGCAGGCCACCGGCGAAAAGCACAAGTTCATCCACAGTATCGGCAGCACCCTCGGCAACGCCCGCGGCGACGGTCGAGAAGAACGCAGACGGAGCGCCCCTCGCGGCGAATTCGAAATTCACGTTTGAAAACTTCGTCTTCGGTCCGGAGAACAGTCTCGCCTACCGATCGGCGCTCAAGTTCGCCATGCTCGCAGACACCCCCGGCACCTGTACGTCGTTGTTCATCTACGGTAAATCGGGGTTGGGCAAGACGCACCTGCTGCTCGCCATCAAAAACGAACTGGCGGAGAAATCGCCCGAAATCAAGGTGAAGTACGCCAACTCGCAGGCGTATCTGGACGACCTGATGACCGAATTCGACCGCCAAAAGAAGAGCAATGCCCCCATCATGCAGGCGTACCACGGCGTCGATGTGCTCATCATCGATGACATCCAGAACATCATCGGCAAGCGCGCGAGCGTAGATTACTTCTTCCAGCTGATGGACGAATTTATCCGCAACAACAAGAAGGTCGTAATCGCCGCCGACCGCGCGCCCAAGGACCTCAACATGGACGAGCGCCTGACCAGCCGCTTTAATGCCGGCCTGCTGTGTCTGGTAGCGGAGCCCAGCTACGAGATGAAGTACAAGATCTTGCAGCGTTATTACGAGAACACGATCGCCACCGCGCCCGAAGCGGGCAACGACTCGCTGCTGGCTGCCTACGGAGGCGACGGCGGGCACCTGACCGACGCGCATTTTAAACACATGGCTGAGGTCTCGGGCACCAATATTCGCGAGCTCGAGAGCTTTTGCGAGCGATGCGCCGGCGAAGCGGGCGACCGCGAGCGCGAGGGCGGGGAACTCACCTTTGACGACATCGACGCCATCGCCAGCCAGTATTTCGACACGTCGGCCAAAAAGATTAACGTACAGACGGTCCAGTCCGTCATCGAGGAGCAATACGGCGTAACGCACGAGGAGCTCATCGGCCCTCGCCGCAACGCCAACATCGCCAAGGCGCGCCACATTGCCATCTACCTGGCGATCGAGATGTGCGAGATGACGACGACGGCCGTGGGCGCGGAGTTTGGCAACCGCAACCATTCGACCGTCAGCACGAGCTATAAAAAGGTTCAGAAGATGATTCAGGAAGACCGGACCGTTACCGAGGACCTCAAGTCGCTGCGCGATAAAATTACACTGCGCTCGTAGGTAATAGACACACCTGTTGAAAACTTGTCGAAACGGTGGTCACAAGGTGTCTAAAACTCAACCCGCGGTGATGAAAAGTTTTGCGCAGGTTTTGAACGTGGAAAACACACCCGGTTGCACACAGGTTCCTGTCGATTCTCTTTTTAGGGCTGACCTGCACCTTTAGGAGTAATCAACAGTTTCGTCAGTACTATTACTATTATTAAGATATTTATATCTATAGAAAGGTATTAAAAGATGAAGTTCACCGTCAGCCAGAGCTCGCTTACGCAAGCCATCGGCGTCGTTATGAAAGGCGTCGCCTCGGCATCCACCCTCCCCATTCTGTCGGGCGTGCTCGTTAAGGCGCAAGACGGCATCTTGGAATTCCAGACCTCCAACTACACCATCTCGATTCGCCATCGCATAGCGGCCCATGTCGAAGAAGAGGGCGAGATGGTGATTCCCTGCAAGATGCTCTCCAACATCACCAAGACCCTTCCCGATGCCCCGGTCACCTTTGAGCTGTCCGAGCGTCAGGTATTGATTGGCTGCGAGAAGAGCTCTTTCCGCCTCAACACGCTCGACGCCAACGACTTTCCCGAGTTTCCGGCCTACGCCATCGAGAGCGCCGTCGAGCTGCCGACCGACATCCTGTCCGAAATGGTGAGCCGCGTATGGCGCGTCACCTCGACCGACAAGGCCCGTCCCATCCTGGGCGGCGTGCATATGAAGGTCGAGAACAACACCGTGCGCCTGGTGGCGACCGACTCTTTCCGCCTGGCCGTGTGCGATACGCAGGTCGAGACCTCGACCCTCGAGGGCTCCTTTGAACTCAACGTGCCGGCCGACGCCTTTAACGACGCGCTGAGCATCATGGCAAGTCAGGCAACCATCATGATCGGCGCCACCGATACCCAGGTCGTCTTTGAGGCCGGCAACACCACCTATGTGTCGCGACGCATCGAGGGCGTGTATCCCAACTACAAGCAGCTTATTCCCGATTCGTGCGTGACGAGCGTCAAGATCGACGTGGCTGCCTTTAACGCCGCCCTTAAACGCGTGGCTGTCATCGCGAGCGCCAACCCCGCCGTCAAGTTTGAGATTGACGTCGAGAACGGCCAGATGGGTCTGTCCTCCATCTCCAACGATCAAGATCTTGCGCAGGAGACGATCGATGTTGAGGCCGAGGGCGAGTCGGGCACCATTGCCTTCAACTACCACTACATCTTTGGCTGCCTCAACGCTCTGTCCAAGGAGAAGGAAATCACGCTGGAGCTCAAGAGCTATTCGCAGGCGGGCATCTTCAAGTCCTACGACAAGATTAACTACCTGTACCTGGTCATGCCGGTACGCATCTAGCACTGCCCCATGACCATGTTCGCACGCGATCTTTCCGTTGCGCGCTATCGCAGCTTCGACAGTTACCGCCTTGCCCTGAGCGACGGCGTGACCGTGCTCGCGGGCCCCAACGCGGCGGGAAAGACCAACCTCATAGAGGCGCTGCAACTACTGACGAGTGGCGCCTCGTTTAGGCATCCGACCGCAGCCGAGCTCGTGCACGACGGCGTGGGCTCGTGCAGGGTGGAGCTGAGGCTCGAGGGCGATGGACGCGTGCTGGACATGGGACTGAACGTGGAGGACGGCAAGCGTTCGTTTAGCCGCAACGGCAAGCGCTGCGCGGCGTCCGGCGTGCGCGGGGTGCTGCCGAGCGTTCTGTTTTGCCCGGACCACCTGGATATGGTCAAACGCGGTGCCAGCGTGCGCCGCACCGCGCTCGATGACTTTGGCGTTCAGCTGAGTGCACGCTACGCCGATCTGGCCAGTGCCTACGGGCGCTGCGTGACCCAGCGCAACGCCCTGCTCAAGGAGGCCTGGTGTTGCCGCGAGATGCTCGGCGCCTGGAACGAGTCCATTGCCCGCGCCGGTTCGGCCCTGCTCGTGCACCGTCTGGCCCTGCTCGACCGGCTGTCGGGCCCTGTGCGCGACGCCTATGGCCGAGTGGCAGCCGGCGAGCCCGCCGGCGTGTCCTATGTGTCCACGCTTGGCGACTTGCCCCACACCGAGGACCGCGACGAGCTCAGGGGCTGGGCGTACGAGCGCATGCTCGCGGCGCTCGACGAGCATGCCGACGACGAGATCCGCCGCGGCGTGACACTGGTGGGGCCGCATCGCGACGAGATTGAGTTTTCGGTCGCCGGCCGCTCGGCCCGTTCGTTTGCCAGCCAGGGCCAGCAGCGCACGCTGGTGCTTGCCTGGAAGGTGGCGGAGGTGGCGGTGGCGCGCGACATCTTGGGTACCGCCCCGTTACTGCTTTTGGATGACGTGATGAGCGAGCTCGACGGCGAGCGCCGAAGCGCTTTTCTGCAGCTGATCGGCGACGACATCCAGACGGTCATAACCACCACCAATCTGGGGTATTTTACCGATGACCTGCTTGATCGAGCCAAGGTGGTGAGCATGGGTGAGACGTGCTAATTACGAGCGCGAAAACGGAACGGTTGCCTTTGGCGGCTTTTTGGATGCCGAGCGCCAGCGCATTATGGCAGCGGCGACACCCGAGCGCCGCGCGCAGATGGAGGCCGCCGAGCAATCGCGTGCGATCTATCGCGCCTGGAACACGGTGTGCGCGGGCACGCGCGAGGGGCGCCACGTGACGGGCCTGCGTTACCTGCCCGAATCTAACGAACTGCTGGTGTATCTCGACTCGCCCTCATGGACGCAGGAGATGACGCTCTTGCGCGAGATCATCCGCGCGCGCATGGAACGCGCCGGTGCACATGTTGACGGCCTGGTGTTTAAGACGACCGCCCCCGGTCACACGCCGCCCGCTGCCAAGGAGCGCCTGCGTCCGGCCACGGTCGAGCGCCCGCCGGCTCCGCATGCCGACCTAAACGAGACCGAGCGGGCCGAGATTGAGCGCCAAGTGGCACCCATCGAGGACCAAAAACTGCGCGAGGCCCTCGAGAACGCCATGAGGGCCAGTGCCGAGTGGGCCAAGGGCGCACAAAGCAAAAAAGAGCCTTAAATCGCATCTGGTGGCCTTGTAGAGCCAAATACCCTCGTTCCCGAGGGTATTTTTTTACGATAAACTAGTAAGGCTGTACACATTTTCTTAACTGAAGGAGGACGTGTGGCAAACGAAAACGATTACGATGGCGGCGAGATTAAGATTCTCGAAGGTCTCGAGGCCGTTCGTAAGCGCCCGGGCATGTACATTGGCTCGACGAGCGCCAGCGGTCTTCATCACCTGGTGTGGGAGATCGTTGACAACTCCGTCGACGAGGCCATGGCCGGTTTCTGCACCGAGATTCAGGTGACGGTCCACGCCGACAACTCCATCACGGTCGTCGATAACGGGCGCGGCATCCCCGTCGACGAGCATCCCATCAAAAAGATTCCGACGCTCGAGGTCGTCATGACGATCCTGCACGCCGGCGGTAAGTTCGATAACTCGGCCTACAAGGTTTCGGGCGGCCTGCACGGCGTGGGCATCTCCGTCGTCAACGCGCTGTCCAAGCGCGTGGTCGTACAGGTATGCCGCGACGGCAACATCTACGAGATGGAATTCTCGCGCGGCAAGACCGTCAAGAAGATGGAGGTCGTGGGCACCTCGGAGACGACGGGTACCACCGTTTCCTTCTGGCCCGACGACGAGATCTTCGAGACCTGCATCTACGATTTCGATACGCTGCACAACCGCCTGCAAGAGACGGCGTTCCTCAACAAGAACCTCAAGATCGTGCTGACCGACGAGCGCGAGGCGACTCCCCATGTGGAGGAGTTCTGCTATGCCGGCGGCATCATCGACTTCGTCAAGTTCCTCAACGAGGGCAAGGACGTTCCCGAGGCCTTTAAGGAGCCCATCTACATCGAGGGCAAATCGGATCCGGATGCGCCCGTAACCAAGATGGGCGAGGTCGAGGTATCCCTGCAGTGGAATAGCGGCTACGGCGAGAACGTCATGTCGTTTGCCAACGACATCTACACCCCCGAGGGCGGCATGCACCTTGAGGGCTTCCGCACCGCACTCACCCGCGTGATCAACGATTACGCCCGCAAGCAGAACCTGCTCAAGGAGAAGGACGCCAACCTGACTGGTGACGATGTGCGCGAGGGTCTTTCGGCCGTTATCTCGGTCAAGCTGCCCGATCCGCAGTTCGAGGGTCAGACCAAGGCTAAGCTCGGCAGCTCCTACATGCGCGCGCTCACGCTCAAGATCGTGACCGACGGCCTTGCCGATTACCTGGAGGAGCATCCCAAGCCCGCCCGCGAGATCGTCAAGAAGGCCCAGCAGGCCTGCAAGGCACGCAACGCCGCCCGCAAGGCGCGCGAGGCGACCCGCCGCAAGAGCCTGCTCGAGACGGCTTCGCTGCCCGGTAAGCTCGCCGACTGCTCGGTGCGCGATGCCGAGCTGACTGAGCTCTTCATCGTAGAGGGCGACTCGGCAGGCGGTTCGGCCAAGGACGGCCGTCGCCGAGACATCCAGGCGATTCTGCCCCTGCGCGGCAAGATTTTGAACGTCGAGCGCGTGGGCGACCATCGCGCGTTCTCGAGCGATACCATCCAGTCGCTGATCACCGCGATCGGCTGCGGTGTCACGACGAGCGCCGGCGACGGCGGTGACTTCGATATCGCCAAGGCGCGCTACCACAAGATCATCATCATGACCGATGCAGACGTCGACGGTGCGCACATCCGCATCCTGCTGCTGACGTTCTTCTACAAGTACATGCGCCCGCTGATCGACGCCGGCTACGTGTATGTCGCCTGCCCGCCCATCTTTGGCATCAAGGTGCGCAACAAGATTCACTACGTGTATCCCAACGGCCGCCAGCCCGAAGACGAGATCCTGCGCGATACCATCCAGAGCCTGGGCCTGAACCCCGACGACAACGACGAGGACGGCAAGGCCAAGGACGGCAAGATCACCAAGAAGCGCAAGGGCTATACCGTTCAGCGCTACAAGGGCCTGGGCGAGATGGACCCCAAGCAGCTTGCCTCGACGACGATGGACCCCAAGACCCGCATCCTGCAGCGCGTGTCGATCGAGGACGCCGTGGTGGCGGACCGCGCCGTGCGCGAGCTGATGGGCTCCGAGGTCGGCTATCGCCGCGAGTACATCGAAAAGCACGCGCATGATGCGCGTTTCCTTGACGCTTAAGAGGAGGTAGCGTGGCAGACGATATTAACAATAACGAGGGTATGGATGAGACCGGCGACGCCGGTATGCCCGATGATCTGAAGCGCCTGCTCGCCCGCGCCGAGCAGGGCGAGGACGGCGACCCCGATGCCTACAACCCCGATGCCGACGAGGACGAGGAAGAGGACGACGACGGCGAGCTCGAGGAGAGCTTTGGCGAAGTCGACCGCGGCGCCTCCGCAGGCGAGGATATCAACGGTGGTCAGCTCCAGATTTCGGAGTTCGGCCGCGAGATGAAGCAGTCGTTCATCGAGTACTCGATGTCGGTCATCACGGCGCGCGCCCTGCCGGACGTGCGCGATGGCTTAAAGCCGGTGCACCGCCGCATCCTGTACGCCATGAACGAGAGCGGCATCTATCCCAACCGCCCGCACAAGAAGTCGGCCTGGACGGTCGGCGAAGTTATCGGTAAGTACCACCCGCACGGTGACTCCGCGGTCTATGAGGCCATGGTTCGTCTGGCACAGTGGTTCTCCATGCGCACGCCGCTCATCGACGGCCACGGCAACTTCGGCAACATCGACGGTGACGGCGCCGCGGCTATGCGTTATACCGAGAGCCGCCTGGCCAAGCCCGCCATGGAGCTCCTGCGCGACCTGCAGAAGGATACCGTCGACTGGCAGCCAAACTACGACGAGTCGCTCGCCGAGCCCCAGGCGCTGCCCGCGCGTTTCCCCAACCTGCTGGTCAACGGCAGCCAGGGCATCGCCGTCGGCATGGCAACCAACATCGCCCCGCATAACCTCACCGAGGCGATCGAGGCTACCTGCTACCTGATCGACAATCCCGACGCCACTGTCGACGAGCTCATGCAGATCATGCCCGGTCCGGACTTCCCCACCGGTGCCATCATCATGGGTAGCGCCGGCATTAAGCAGAGCTACGAGACCGGCCGCGGCTCCATCACCGTGCGCGCCAAGGCCCATGTGGAGTCCACCAAGACCGGCCGTAGCCGCTTGGTCTTTACCGAGATCCCCTACATGGTCAACAAGGGCACCCTGCAGGAGAAGATTGCCCAGCTCGTCAACGACAAGCGCATCGAGGGTATCTCGGACATGCGCGACGAGTCCAACCAGAAGGGCATCCGTCTGGTCATTGAGCTCAAGAAGGGCGTCATTCCGCAGGTCGTGCTCAACAACCTGTACAAGTACACCTCGCTGCAGACGACCTTTGGTGCCAACAACCTGGCGCTCGTCAACGGCGTGCCCAAATGCCTGAGCCTGCGCGAGATGCTGCAGCACTACATCGACCACCAGGTCGACGTCGTCACCCGCCGCACCCGCTTCGACCTTAAGAAGGCCCAGGCCCGCGCGCATATTCTCGAGGGCTATCTGATGGCTCTCGACCATATCGACGAGGTCATCAGCATCATCCGCTCCTCGCAGACCGACTCCGAGGCCAGCAGCCGCCTGATCGAGCGCTTTGGCTTTACGCCCGAGCAGACCACGGCCATCCTCGAGATGAAGCTGCGCCGCCTGACCGGCCTGGAGCGCGACAAGATTCAGGAAGAGCTGGACGGCCTGCGCCGCGCCATCGCCTACTACGAGGACCTGCTGGCGCATGAGGAGAAGATCCTGGGCGTCATCAAGGAAGAGATGCGCGAGATCTCCAAGAAGTTTGGCGACAAGCGCCGCACCGAGATCAGCCAGGTCGAGAAGGACCTGGATGTGGAGGACCTCATCGCCGACGAGGACATGGTCGTGACCATTACCCACACCGGCTATGTGAAGCGCATCCCGGTGGCCGCCTACCGCGCCCAGAAGCGCGGCGGCAAGGGCGTGTCGGGCGTCAACCTCAAAGAGGACGATGTCATCGACGAGATGTTCATCGCGTCCACGCACGAGTACGTGCTGTTCTTCTCGAGCAAGGGCAAGGTCTACCGCCTGAAGGTGCACGAGCTGCCGGTCGGTACGCGCCAGGCGCGCGGCACCGCGATCGTTAACCTGCTGCCCTTCGAGGAGGGCGAGAAGATCGCGAGCGTCATCAGCTGCCGTGAGTTCCCGGCCGACGAGTACCTGATGTTTGCCACCAAGAGCGGCATGGTCAAGAAGACCGTGATGAGCGCCTACGACCGCAGCCGTCGCGACGGCCTGATCGCCATCAACCTGAGGGACGACGACGCGCTGCTCGCCGTGCGCCGCGTACGCGAGGGCGACAAGATCATCTTGGCCACCACCGCGGGCAAGGCGATTATGTTCCCCGAGGACCAAGTGCGCGCCACCGGTCGTGATACCAGTGGTGTCCGCGGCATTGGCATGAAGGACGGCGTGAGCGTCCTGGGCATGGAGATTACCAATGGCAACGGCGACCTGTTCGTCATTACCGAACGCGGCTACGGCAAGCGCACGCCGGTCTCGGACTATCCGGAGCAGAACCGCGGCGGACAGGGCGTCTACACTATCCAAATGACCGAGCGCAAGGGTAACCTCGCGGCCATGAAGACGGTGGGCCCGCAGCACG
>OIYV01001580.1_pt1 | contig 10779 bp, 9 predicted proteins | sample 1588251 | NCBI WGS metagenome assembly OIYV01 (sample SAMN03283282) | human gut metagenome | biome: human-associated habitat; material: feces | host: Homo sapiens | place: Peru | collected 2012
TGCGAGTATTGACATCAATGGATTTAAGCCATTTTGATAGTGTGGATTGTGTATGCTTGGAGAGTTGATCATTTTGTTCTAGATAAATAAAGTCTCCGTTTTCAACGCACCATGTAAATGGATCATGTTGAAGGATGGATATGGCATTACTTTGAATGGTTTGATAATTATTCGTTTCTTCAAGTAATAATCCAATAACACTGGATTGAGGAATAGTCTTATACACTTTAATATCGGTTTGATAAGGTGTAAGAAATCCAGGCCCATCATGATTATATATACAAGAAATTGGATTGTGTGTATGGATACCTGCATAAAGGGCAAGATTTGCTCCTTTTGAGTGTCCTCCTAAGATCAGTTTGTGCTTTGTCTGATAGTTATTCACATAGTTTAAGGCAGAAATTTGACTTGGAATATTTTCTTGAAAACATAGATTAAAATCTTCTTTCCATCCTACAAAGCTAGCATCGGTTCCTCTAAAGGCAATGTAATCAGTTTGGTTGGGTAAATGAAAAGTCATAGCACAGAATTGTTTTTCATTATCTTTGTCAAAATTAGTTTGTAGATGAGAAATAGTAATGGCTTCATAGCGAAGGGAGTGTATGAATTGAATAAAGAGTTCTTCATTTAATTCAGGTACTCGGGTATCCATGTATAAAGTATCAATCTCATTTTCAAATTTACTTAATAAATGGACTTCAGATTCAATATCAATGCTTGAATTTTCAAATTTAATATAGGAGATTTGTGAGAGAATCAAAGAGTCCACATTATTAAATGGGTATTCTTCAAGGGTTAAATTTCCGTATTCTTTGATGTAGTCAATGATGTTTTTCATAGGTTTATTGTAGTGCATAAATACATTTAATGAAATATGTTCATCCATAATTTTAAAATTTATAAAGTTCGTATACAATAAGAATAGTGAAGGTGGATTGTATATGTTGATATTTGGGATTTTGTGTATTTGTCTGAGTTTAGACGTATTTGTATGTGCACTAGAACAGGGGGCTTCAATTCGTAATATTCGCTTTTCAAAAGCATTAGTTTATGGATTGATTTTTGCACTATGCAGTTCGGGTCTGTTTTTATTAGGACATGGAATGTCCACATATATTTTTGGACGTCCATTGGCAACATTGAATAAATATGTTGCGATATTTGTCTTTTTGATTCTTGGAAATGGAATGATCATTTATAGTTTTAAGCGTGGAAAGTTTGTGGAAAGATTAAAAGAGTTTGATACAAAGGAAATTATTAAGCTTGCGTTAATTGGTGGCTTGGATTGTTTCTTAGTTGGAGTTGGTTGTTATTACATGAATCTTCCTTTTTTGATGGAATCATTCGTCTTATTTTTAATTGTTCTTTGTGGGTATATGATTCATTTCTATATTGGATATTATAATGGGGCTGGATATCAAAAGGCTTATTATTTTCTTTGTGGAGCGGTATACTTATTTATGAGCTTATCATTAATTTTTAAATTAATTCGATTGTAGAGGTGATTTCATGACATTTAATGAAAAGGTGACAATGAAAGATCTTCTGAGCGAAGGATTATATATTTTGATGCAACAAAAGCCTTTTGAAAAAATTACAATCAAACAGATTTGTGATAAAACGGGTGTTATTCGTGGAACATTTTATAATCATTTTATGGATAAATATGAGGCTTTAGAATACTTGATTCATCGTATGTTTTATAAAGGGATTGAGCATGAATCCAATCCTCAAATTATAAAACACATCTTTCAGACTGTAAGTGATAATCGTGATTTTTTTAAGTCTTGTTACAGAATCACAGGACAGAATGGTTTTGAAGATTTAATGAGTAATGTGTTTAAAGAAATATTTAGAAATGTATTTTCTTATTTAGATGTGAGTGGGATGGATTCAAAATTCACAGTGGATTTTTTAGTGGATTATTATGCGAATGATTTATTATACTTTTTAAAGTATTGGATTTCGCATAATTTTGAACCGGATGTAGAAACATATTATGCCAAGATCGATGTTTTATTTAAAAACAGTATTAAAGAATTAAATATTCGATATATGGATAAATCTTAAATTGACAAATTGTGTATTGTCTAGTAGGATAAAAGCGTATAAAAAGGCAATGAAGAGGGCGAGTACCTTTTAGAAATACTTTAGAGAGCTTTTGGTTGGTGAAAAAAAGCGTAGGACTAATTGGGAATAAAGACTTGGAGCTATTTGTATTTCCTGCATTAAAGGAAGCGCTGTTTATAGACAGTGACTAAGGCTGGGCAAAGTGATTTGTCTGGTAAATTAGGGTGGTAACACGAGCACTTCGTCCCTTTGTGGCAAGTGCCTTTTTTTATGGATAAAAGAAAAAGGAGAAAACAATGGAAAAGTTAACGCAACAAGAACAAGTTCGTCGTCAAAAGATGCAAGATCTAATTGACATGGGTATTGATCCATTTGGATCTCGTTATGATCGTACTTCAAATTCGGGTATTATCAAATCATCTTATGAAGACAAGACAAAAGAAGAATTAGATGAATTACAAGTAACAGTTAAAATTGCAGGTCGTATCATGACGAAGCGTCGTCAGGGTAAGGCTGGTTTTATGAACATTCAGGATCGTGAAGGACAAATTCAGATCTATGTTCGTAAAGATGAAATTGGTGATGATCAATATGAAATCTTTAAGAAAAATGACATTGGAGATATTGTAGGTATTGAAGGTACTGTTATGAAGACAGATCATGGACAATTGTCTGTTCGTGCTAAAAATTATACACATCTTTCAAAATCACTTCGTCCATTACCAGAAAAATTCCATGGTTTAACAGATGTTGAAGAGCGTTTCCGTCGTCGTTATGTAGACTTGATCATGAATCCAGAAGCTAAGCGTATTGCACTAACAAGACCAAAAATTATTCGTGCAATTCAACACTATTTGGATGGCCAAGGTTTAGTTGAAGTTGAAACTCCAGTAATGCAGCCAATCTTAGGTGGTGCAAGTGCTAGACCTTTCGTAACTCACCACAACACATTAAATATGGACTTCTATTTGCGTATCGCAACTGAATTACCATTAAAACGTTTAATTGTTGGTGGTTTAGAAGGTGTTTATGAAATTGGACGTTTATTCCGTAATGAAGGAATGGATGCGATGCATAACCCAGAATTTACTACAGTAGAAGCTTATGTTGCCTATAGTGATTTACACGGAATGATGGACTTGATTGAAGGTTTATTTGATTCAGTAGCTAACGAAGTATTGGGTACGACAGATATTACATATCAAGGAACAGAATTATCATTAAAGGCTCCTTTCAAACGTATTCACATGGTTGATGCGATCAAAGAAGCTTGTGGTGTAGATTTCTGGCAAGATATGAGTTATGAAGAAGCTGTTAAATTGGCTGAGGAACATGATATTGAAGTTGAAAAGATCCATAATACAGTTGGACACATCATCAACTTATTCTTCGAAAAATATGTTGAAGAAACAATTGTACAACCAACATTTGTATATGGTCATCCAACATCAATTTCTCCATTAGCTAAGAAGAATACGAAGGATCCTAGATTTGCGGATCGTTATGAATTATTCATTTGTGGACACGAATATGCGAACGCATTCTCTGAATTAAATGATCCAATTGATCAAAGAGAACGTTTCGAAAAACAATTAGAGCTTCGTGAATTAGGTGATGATGAAGCTAACGAAGTCGATACAGATTATGTAGAGGCATTGGAATATGGTCTTCCTCCAACTGGTGGTGTAGGTCTTGGAATTGACCGTTTCGTAATGTTGTTGACAGATCAAAGAACAATTCGTGAAGTATTATTATTCCCTCACATGAAGAAACAATAAGAAAAACGCTTTATATAAAGTGTAAAAAGCACGTGAAATGACGTATTTACGCCAAACTTACGCCAAATTAAAAAGAAAAGATAATTGCAAAGTAAAAGACAAGTTTAAATGGGGCTTGTCTTTTTTTATGCTTTTAAATGTGAAGTAAACTTGAATGAGAAACAGTTTTAAAATTCGTATTAAGAAAGACTTAAGGTGATTTTAGATGAAGATAGAAGTTCTATGTGTTATAGACAAAGAAGAAGCATTAAATAACTTCTTAAATTATTTACAAGAAAAAGAAAGTGCAAAAGCAACTAGAGAAAAATATATTCATGATGTTAAAATGTTTTTTTCTTTTTTGGGTGGACAAAAAGAAATTGACAAAAAATGCTTAATTCAGTATAAGAAAACTTTAATTGGTAAATATAAAATAAGCAGTGTAAATTCTATGCTTGCTGCTTTGAATCAATTCTTAATTTGCATGGATGCAGAATATTTAAAAGTTAAACGTGTTAAAGTTCAAAAGCAACCATTTATACAAGAAGAAAAAATGTTAACAGAAAAAGAATATAAACAACTTTTAAAAACGGCCATGGATATTGGAAATGAACAGCTTGCCTTATGTATAGAAACTATTGCGTGTACTGGAATTCGTATTAGTGAATTAAAGTATTTTACTTATGAAAGAATGAAACAGGGGAAAATTGAAGTTTTGAACAAAAATAAATATCGAAGAATCCTTATTCCTAAAACTTTAAAAGTTAAACTTCAGTCTTTTTGTAAACGCAATAAAATAAAACAAGGTCCAATATTCAGAACTAAAAATGGAAATTTAAAAGATAGAAGTAATCTTTGGAGAGAAATGAAAAATTTAGCTAAAAAAGCAAAGATTGAAAGTTCTAAAATCTATCCTCACAATCTGCGTCACCTTTTCGCACGTACATATTATAAAAATACTAAAGATATAACGGGTTTAGCCGATATTCTGGGACATAGTAGTATCAATGTTACAAGAATATATACAGCAACCACCGAAAAATTTTTCCAAAAACAACTGGATAGATTAGGTAATCAAATGGTGGTTTCAAGTACAACATAATATCTATTATGTTGTTCAGCTTGTTGACAAACCCCTATTTTAAAATTTCAAAAAAGATGATTTAAAAAAAGTGGGATAAAACAGTCTAAAAACAGGTGATTTTAAGTAGAAAGATACTTAAATTCATCTGTTTTTTATATCAAAGTGGGGTGAAAAAAAGACCGAATGACAAAGTCAGCTCAAAGAGCGACTTTGTCAACGGTCTGTACAACATAATATCTATTATGTTGTTTTTTTACAGCACTTCGAAAATGAAGTATAATATATTTGTAGATTTGAAAGAGTTTTCTTATCTTTGATCAGTGTATGCTGATTTTTCACGTAAAATAATGCAAAAGATTTATATGGCAAAAACATGATCTTTATCAAATTATTAATATTACGTACAACATAATAGATATTATGTTGTATCAAAAGAAAAGAGGTAAGAATGGATTTTACAGTACAGAATTTAATAGATTCAAAACAATTTCCTAGTATGAAACCTTTAAATAGCTTTGGATTGAATCAACCAATCAAAAATGTGAGTATTATTGAGGTAGAAGATGTTGATCGAATTTGTTATGATGGCGAACTTTTATTGACGAGTTTAAAGGTTTATAAAAAGATGAGTGAACAAGCTTTTTTTGCTTGTTTAGATAGACTTTGTCAAAAACAAATTTGTGGTTTCATCGTGAAAAGAAGAATAGAGAGAAAAACAGATGAAAAGTATTATAAAATTTTGGAGACTTTTTGTGATTACCATCAATTAACATTGATTGAGATACCAATAAAGCAGAAATTTTGGGGTTTAGCAAAATACATTATGGGTCATATATTTACACCACAAATGGCTCAACTAAAATATTTTAAATTAGCGCATGATAATTTTACGAACATTCTATTAAAAGTTGATAATGGACATGATTTTTCAAAAAAGATTCTTTATTTAATTGAAGATATGATAGAAAATCCTGTGACTTTGTATTACAGCAATCTTTATTGTTTTTCATCCACAGAAGACAATGTTCCTGAACTAATATTTGAAGAAAATCTTAAACCATATAATCCAAATATCATTACAAAATTCAAGTACATGAAACAGATTAAAGATGGTATAAATCAGTACATTGTAAAGATTGATCTGTTAAATAAAATTGAGATTTATCTAATGATTTCAGAAAAAAATAAACCATTAACAACATTGGACTACATGGCTTTGGAAAATGCGATCATTACATTGCAGTATAGTTTCATCGTTAGTTATACGCAAAATGAAATTAAAAAGAAGTATCAGCGTGATTTGGGATATAGTATGTTGAATGGATTGTTAAACGATAAGCAAATGGATGCTTTTTCACATATGATGCAATTGGATGATTCAGCATATTATTGTGTTGTTAGTTTTCATACAATCCCTAAAAATAAAGAACAAGTCTATACCAACGAACAATTGGATGAAGTTGGTATTATTGAAGGCGAAATATCAAAGTTGATTGGTGATATGCGAATCTATCGAAACCTAGATCAAATTGTTTATATTCATGAAATGGCCAAAAAGGAAACAAAGGAAAATTTTAGAAATAAAATGGAAAAACTATATAAATCAGTAGATAAACAAATCAAACATAGAAAGAGTAATGTTGATTTTCAGATAGGAATTGGAAAAATTGTAAAAGGATATCGACACTTAAAAGACTCTTATCTTGATTCTAAAAAAGCAATCGAATCCATCGATATTATTCGTTTAGTTATGGGAAGTAATGATTTATCAGTTGTAGATTGCTCTAAATTAGGTTTTTTCAAAATCTTTGAAAATATGCAAGATAGAGAGCAATTGTTAGAATATGTGCCGGAATCTCTTGTTCTATTGATGAGAAATGATAATCAACATGATGGAGAATTGATAAAGACTTTACAGACATATTTAGATCACAACCAAAGTACAAAGAAAACAGCGGATACAATGTATGTCAATTATCGTACGATTACCTATCGATTAGATAAGATAAAAGATATTACGGGTATTGATTTTGATAATTCTGGAGAAATGTTGGCCATACGTAATGGTCTAATGATTTTAAAACTGGCGAATAAATTGAATTAGGAACCATATTTTATGTATGGTTTCTTTTTAGTACAAAGAATTTACAAAAAATTTAGAAAAAGTTTTCCTTTTTTGTGCATTATGGAATTTTTTTAAAAGACTATAATAAAAATGACAAATGAATACTTCACTTGTCCAAGTTGGATTAGGATATGAAAAGAAATAAAGAAGTACAGGAAAAGCAGACAGGACAACAACCTATTTGGAAGGATTTGTTAGATTTACTAATAAAAATCCTATTTATCTTCTTTTGCATCTATTTAATTTTTACTTTTATTTATGGAGTTGAAAGAACAACAGATGTATCTATGAAACCAGCCATTCGAGATGGTGATCTTGTTTTGTATTATCGACTGGATAAATATTTAGTTTCAGGTGATGTCGTTGTCTTTAAAGAAAATGATCGTGTAATTACTGCAAGAGTTGTTGCGGTAGCTGGTGATACCGTTGACATTACAAAGGATGGTTTAACCATTAATGGAGCTGTACAGGTATCTAAAGATATTTACTTTGATACCACACAGTTTAAAAATGGTGTGGATTTTCCAATCCAAGTTAAAGAAAATCAGGTATTTGTACTTGGAGATAACAGGCCAAGTGCATTGGATAGTCGAACATTTGGATGTGTAAACATAGATGATATCCAAGGTAAAGTGATTGCTGTTATACGGACTAGAGGCATATAACCTTTTCCGTTAATCAGATAAATATTATTTCATGAGGAGGAAAGGTTATATGAACATGAGAAAAGTATTTAAACAAATGCTCGCAACAGTTGCTGCGGGTGCCATGTCAATGGCTATGGTCATGCCAGTATTTGCTGAAGACATTAATACTAAGCAAACTGAAGCATGGATTTCAAAAACCTACAACACAGAGGTCGCAAAGGAAGAGATATTTAGTTTTACTGCTACGCAAAAAAATGGAGCTGGATTAGTTTCAACAGAGGCTTTACCTACTATGCCAAAGATTTCTTTTACTGAAACAGATAAAGAAACTACGACTAAAAGAGCAAAAGTTGAATTCCCAACTTATACAGAAGCTGGTAAGTATGAATATACAGTAACCGAAAATCAAACAGCAACACCTGCTGTTACAAATGGTGAACATGAAAAAATGATTATGTCAGAAGCTGAATATAAAATGGATGTTTATGTAGAGAATACTAGTACTGGTGGATGTCAAATTGCCAATATTATTGTAAACAAAGCTAAAGATGATAAAGGTGAAACTACAACTGCAACTGGCAAGGTAGACATTAGCAATACAGATAAAAATGGATTCAAGTTTACTAACACATATGTTCAAGAAGCTGGTACAGGCGATAAGCCTTTAAATCCAGGTGAAGATTATAACACTTATGGTTCTTTAAATGTTTCTAAAACAATTAATAAGAATGGTGCTAATTCAGCAAGCACAACAGATGAATTTAGTTTCCAAGCAACATTCAAATTCCCTACTGGTACAGATGCTAATACTTTAGGTGGAGTAAAAGCAAATGGTACAGCTATTACATTAACTGATGGTGCTTGTGATTTTAAATTAAAGAATGGTGAAAAGGAAAAGTTTACAGGACTTCCTGTCGGAACAACAATGACTGTAACAGAATCTGCAACTCCAAACTATAAAGGTAGTGCTAAAGTAACAATCAATGGTGCACCTGGAAAAACTATTGAAGCAACTAAATATGATGAAGCTATCACAGTATCTAATCAGAAATTAGGTCAAAAGAAAAATACAGTTGATGTAACCAACACTTATAACAACGTACCTGTAACAGGTATCATTATGAACAACTTACCTTATATTGCTATGATCGTTATTGGTGCTGCTGCATTAGTAGTATACGTACAAAATAAACGTAAAAATTTACAGTAATTCAATTTAAATAAAGATAAGAGGATGTGTACATTGATTACGTAACATCCTCTTTTTACTAGATTAGAAGGAATCTTATGATGGAAGACTTTGTTAGAAAAATGATTAAAAGTATCGATCGAATTGTGAATTTGATTGCCCTGTTACTTATTTTGGTGGCAATGTCTTTTTCAGGCTATATGTTATGGGATTCCAATCAGATTTATGCTTCGGCAGATGAAAAGAACTATGAAACTTATATTCCAACGGAAAAGCATACAGAATCTTTTAAACAACTTCAAAAAATCAATTCTGAAGTAATCGGATGGATTCGCGTAAATGATACACACATTGATTATCCGTTGGTACAAACAGACAATGATGACACCTATATGAATACAGATGCATTTGGTAAATACAATCTAGCTGGAGCTATTTTCCTGCATGCGGCCAATTCACCAAATTTTACAGACTTTAATAGTCTTATCTATGGACACCATATGGAAAAACATAAGATGTTTGGGGATATTGGTCTATTTACAAGAAAAAAGTATTTTCAATCACACCGGTATGGTAATTTGTATTTTAATGGTAAAAATCATGGTATTGAGTTTTATGCTTTGTTGCAAGTGGATGCATTAAATGAAGTTTTATTCAATGTTTGTCCAAATACGCATGAGGCAAAAATACAGTATCTGAAACAGATTGAAGATAATGCTTTGTATAAAAGAAGCATTACATTAACTGAAAATGATCATTTGGTCTTATTGAGCACTTGTACAAGTGATATGACCAATGGAAGGAATATTTTGGTAGGTCGTTTAACGGATAAAGTTTATCCACAAAAACAGCCTAAGAAAAATCTGGGAAATGGTGTAGATGCTTTAAAGAAAGTTCCTGTATGGATTTGGATACTATTCATTCTTTTAATTATTTATATATTGCATAGAAAGAAGGGTAAAGATGAAAAATAGGATTTTAGCAAAAATGAATTTATTTATTATTTCATTAATTTTGTTATGCATAACGGCAATTGCACCTGTTTATGCAAACGAGAATTCTTCAATAGTACAAATACCTGTTCAACAGATCTTTGATACAAAATATGCGAATGTTGATAATCAATTTACTTATGTATTAGAACCAGAACATGACACTGATCCAATGCCGGTTAAGAGTCAAAATCATAGATTTATATGGACTATGAAGAAAAATAGTTCCTATACAATTCAAATACCTGTCTTAAATGAGGCTGAATATTCATATAAGATTTATCAAATCATTTCGGAAAAAGAAGGCTATACATATGATAAAAAAAGCTATGTAGTGGATATTCATGCATATTATGATGAAAATAATCAATTAATGACCATAACAATTGTTCGTAATGCAATGGGTGAAAAAACGGATACTATTTTGTTTAAAAATAAATATACCCCAAATAAGGGATCTTTAGATAGAGCAAGAGATTTTGTCAATACAAGTATATATAATGCCAAATTCAGTTATCTAGCTTTGGCAATTGTTTCATTATTGACGTTATTGATGTTACTCATAAAAAAAGAAGGTGTACACAATGAAAAATAAACATATAAAAAAGTTTTTATATATCGTGTGTTCTTTATTTCTTGTTTTTTCTATGTGTGTTCCTAACTTTAATTTAAATGTTTCTGCAGATGAACCACAAAATACACAAACACAAGAGATTTCTGAGACAGAAAATGATTCGGATGTTCCAACTACAGAAACAAATACTCCTGAATCGAATAAAGAAGGCCCTGATCAAATAGCTGTACAAACACTAGAACAAACGCAATCGGATGATTCAACAGATCGAGTAGAGTATGTAGATGAAAAAGGAAAAATAATTGAGGGAGCACCGACAACCATTGAACTTGGAACGATTA
>OIYV01001581.1_pt1 | contig 10778 bp, 10 predicted proteins | sample 1588251 | NCBI WGS metagenome assembly OIYV01 (sample SAMN03283282) | human gut metagenome | biome: human-associated habitat; material: feces | host: Homo sapiens | place: Peru | collected 2012
CTTAGTTGATAAATACAAAAAAGATGATTCATTCAAACAAATTAATGAAGGTTACTTATTCTATATTTCAGTAAACTTCCAAAATAGTGATTTAGCTAACTTAAATGTAAGAAAAGCAATCTCACTAGCAATCAATAGAAAAGATTTATGTGAAAACGTCTTAAAGGATGGTTCACAAGCTGCTAAAGGATTTGTTCCATCAGGATTATCAATTTCTCCAGAAGGAAAAGATTTCCGTGATGAAGCAGATACTTATACTTCATATGATAAAAAAGCTGCTCAAGCTGCATTAAATGAAGGATTAAAAGAATTAGGGAAATCTGAAATTACTTTAAGAGTTACTTATGGTACAGATGAATCTCCAATGGATGTATTTGCAACTTATTTACAAAACGCTTTAAGTAAATTAGATGGTATTAAAGTAGAAATGGTAGCTACTACTAAACAAGATCGTATCTACAACAAACAAAAAAATGGAGATTTCGATTTATCAGTAACTCGTTGGGGACCTGACTATGGTGATCCTACAACTTACTTAACAATGGGTATTTCTACTAATGGTAACAACTATGGTAAATATACAAACAGTGAATTAGATGCATTAATGGATAAAGTTGCTAATGAATCTGATGCTAATACTCGTTGGCAAGAAATGATTGATGCAGAAAAAATTATGATGGATGATTTATGTTACATCCCAGTATTTGAAAAAGGTACTGCAACTTTACAAAATAAAGATGTAAAAGGTTTAGTAATTAGACCTGTAGGTGTTCCATATACATTCCAATATGTATCAAAATAGTCGATAAAATCAACAGAAACACAATATTTCGGTATTGTGTTTCTTCTTAAAAAAGAATAAAAAAATCATTTGTGATGCATTAATGAGAGTATTTAATATTGCACTTAAAACAAACTTTAAAAATACATTTGATGCATTAAATGATGAAGAATATATTAATCTTAGATTTTTCTTGGAAATATGTATAAATATTGAATCATTTGTAAGTAATAAAGAAACAAGTGAAGCACTAGAAAAATTATTAAATAAAAAAGATAATCAACTAAAACTATTTATAATTGATAATTATTATAAGAATATTTTAATATTATTAAATAATAATAATTTTTATTTTAATATGTTTTCAGATAGATTAATAAATAAAGATAGTTCTTTCTTTATAGAAGTGTATAATAAACAAGAAAGTAATACTATTGGTAATATTATAGATAAAATTAATAATTATTTAGATAATTTTGGGTTTTCTAGTAAACTTTCTATAGTAGAAAATAATGAAAAAGGAAAAGAAATACTTGAGGAAATATCTCGTGATAAGGAAGTTATTATTAAATCAAATGATAAGAATGTTAAACCTAGTGGTATTTTATTTGGGTCAGGAGTAAAGGGGAAAGTAACTCCATTAAATGAGATAACTTATGAAGTGGATAATATTACAGTGGAAGTTCAAGTTTTTGGAGTGGTTCCTAGTACTAAGAAGGATTTTTATTCATTGTCTTTGAAGGTTACTGATTTAATAACTAGTATGTATGTAAGAGTATTTGCAAATTCTAGCGAAGTTTATGATAATTTATTAAATAAAATAAAAGAGGGTATGTGGCTTAAAATAAATGGTTATGTAAAGAATAATAAGTTTTATAATGATTTAGTAATAAATGCTCGTAATATTGAAGTAATAGAAAAAGAAATTGAAATACCAAAAGATTTAGAAGAGGTAAAAAGAGTAGAATTACATACTCATACGATGATGAGTCAGATGGATGGAGTAGTAACTCTAAAAGATTTAGTAAATCGTGCTAAATTATGGGGTCATAAAGCAATTGCTATAACTGACCACAATGCTATTCAAACTTTTCCTGAAGCTGCTAAGTATGTAACAGATGACTTTAAAATTATTTTTGGGACAGAACTTAATATGATTGATGATGATTTAAATTTAGTTGTAAGACCAAATAATTCTAAATTATTAGAAAATACTTATGTTGTTTTTGACTTTGAAACTACTGGTTTTAATGCTGGTGGTGGAGATTCTATAATTGAAATAGGTGCAGTTAAGTTATTAAATGGTGAAATTATAGATAGATTTGATAGATTAATTAATCCTGGTAGAAAATTATCGCCACATATTTCAGAACTTACTAGTATTACTGATGAAATGTTAAAGGATTGTCCTAGTGAGGAAGAAGCTGTAAAGGAGTTTATTAATTGGACAGGTGATTTACCTATGGTAGCGCATAATGCTAAATTTGATTCTTCATTTTTAGAGATGGCTTATAAAAAATATAATTTAGGTGAATATACTAATCCTTTATTGGATACTTTACAAATATCACGTGCTATTGACCCATCACAAAGTAGGCATTCTTTATCTGCTCTTGTAAAAAGGTATGAAGTACCATTTGATGAAGATGCCCATCATAGAGGAGATTATGATGCTGAGGCAACTGCTAAAGTGTTACATAAAATGTTACTTAAGTTAGACCAAAGAAAAATAGAGAAAATGAGTCAAATAGATGAATTAGTTTCTAAGGAAGAAATACATAAGTTTGGTGAATTATATCATGTAACGCTTCTTGTAAAAAATCAAACTGGATTAAAGAATTTATTTAAGTTAATTTCATATGCAAATACAAAATATTTATATAAAACACCAAGAATATTAAAAAGTGAAATAGAAAAATATAGAGAAGGTATTTTAATAGGAAGTTCTTGTGCAAATGGTGAAATATTTCGTTTAGCAAGAAGTAAGAGTGATGAAGAAATAGAAAATTTAATGGATTTTTATGATTATATTGAGTTACAAGTTCCTGAAGTATATAGATATTTAATAGATTTGGAAGATTTTAAGAATGAAAATGAAATGATTGAAAATATTAAGAAGATTATAGCTTGCGCTACTAAAAAAGAAAAGTTAGTAGTAGCAACAGGAGATGTTCATCATCTTGATAGAGAAGATAAAATATATCGTGAAATAATTGTAAATCAAAAAGTACCTGGTGGTGGTAGGCATCCATTAAATAGAAAGGAAATAAAATCTATTCCTTCTATGCATTTTAGAACTACTAGTGAAATGCTTGCTTGTTTTGATTTTCTAGGTAAGGAGAAAGCTTATGAAATAGTAGTAACTAATACTAATAAAATAGAGAGTATGATAGAAAATGTAACTATTGTACCGGATACTCATGGTATTCCTTTTTCACCTAGATTTGAAAATAGTGTGGAACAATTAAAAAGTTTGGTATTTGAAAAAGCACATAGTATATATGGTGATGTTTTGCCTTCTATAGTTCAAGATAGACTTGATAGTGAGTTAAATGGTATTATAAATGGAGGTTTTGATACTATTTATTTAATAGCACAGCGATTAGTTAAGAAATCTAATGATGATGGTTATGTAGTAGGTTCAAGAGGTTCTGTTGGTTCGTCACTTGTTGCTACAATGCTTGGAATAACTGAAGTAAATAGTCTTCCTGCTCATTATGTTTGTCCTAATTGTAAAAAGAGTATTTTTGAAGATGAAAATGGTAAGGCATATGGTATTGATTATGCTTCTGGGTATGATTTACCTGATAGAGTATGTTCTTGTGGTACTAAGTTTAATAAAGAGGGACAGGATATGCCATTTGCTACATTCTTAGGTTTTAATGCTGATAAAGTTCCAGATATTGACCTTAATTTTTCGGGTGATTATCAAGCAAAAGCTCATGAATATACTAAAGTTTTATTTGGTGAAGATAATGTTTATAGAGCAGGTACTATTGGAACTGTTGCGGAAAAAACGGCTTTTGGTTTTGTAAAGGGATACTATGAAGATAGGGGAATAACTGGAATAAGTTCTTTAGAAATAGAACGTTTGGCTAAAGGGGTAACTGGAGTTAAAAGAACAACTGGACAACATCCTGGTGGTATAGTAGTAGTTCCTGATTATAAAGAAATATTTGATTTTACTCCATTTCAATATCCGGCAGATACTGTGGATGCAGAATGGAGGACTACTCATTTTAATTATCATGATATAGAATCTTGTTTATTAAAATTAGATATATTAGGTCACGATAATCCTACTATATTTAAAATGTTAGAAGATTTAACAAAAATAGACCCTAATACAATACCTATGGATGATAAAGAGGTAATGAGTTTGTTTACTTCTACTAAAGCTCTTAATGTAACTCCTGAACAAATAGAAAGTGAAGTTGGATGTGTTGGGTTACCTGAATTTACTAAGTTTGTAATAGGAATAGTTTTGCAAACAAAACCTACTACTTTTGCAGAATTAGTTAAGATTTCTGGTTTATCACATGGTACTGATGTTTGGAATGGTAATGCGGAAGAATTAGTTAAAAATAATATATGTCCTTTTAAAGAAGTAATTGGATGTCGTGATGATATTATGGTATATTTATCAAATCATGGTATTAAACCAATCGATGCGTTTAAGATAATGGAATTGGTTCGTAAGGGAAAACAAAAGAAAGAAAAGGAAAAGTGGGATAATTATAAAGCACTTTTAAGGGAAAATAATATTCCTGAATGGTATATAAATTCTTGTGATAAAATTAAGTACATGTTTCCTAAAGCTCATGCTACTGCGTATGTAAGTGCGGCTTTTAGAATAGGATGGTATAAGATAAATAGACCTATTGAATATTATGCTACTTTCTTTTCAGTAAAATGTTTTTCATTTGATTTGGAATGTATGGAAGCGGGTTATGATAAAATAAAAGAAAGATTAGATGATTTAAATTTGAGGAAATTTAGTTTGAGTGTTAAGGAGCAAGATTTGATTGGTACTTTAGAAGTGGCACTTGAGATGACTGCTAGAGGTTTTAAATTTGGTCAACTAGATTTATTAAAATCTGATGCTATGAATTTTGTTATAGATGAAGATAGAAAAACTCTTATTCCTCCATTTAGAGCACTTGATGGACTAGGAGATGTTGTTGCTAAAAATATAATAGAAGAAAGGAGTAAGGGAGAGTTTATCAGTATTGAGGATTTGCAAAAACGTGCTAAAATTTCTTCTACAATAATAGAAAATATGAGGTTGATGGGAATATTAAAGAATTTACCGGAATCTAGTCAATTATCGCTTTTTGATGTTTTTTAGTGTAAAGTTATAAATCGTTCTTGACTTTAAAAAAAATATTTTGTACAATTAGTTTATAAGATAGAAGGAGGAGTCTAGAAATGGAAGAAAAGAAACAGTCAAAAATTATTTTTGCAGTACTTGGAGTAGCAATTTTGTTAACTCTAACAGTTGGTTTATCATTTGCGATTTATACGTATAATGCAACTGGTGGAGAAAATACAATTCAAACAGGTACAGTAAGTATGAGTTTTACTGAAAGTACAAATGTAGTTAATATTTCAAACGCACTACCAGTTCAAAATGAGGCAGCTGCTAAAACTTCAAGCGATTATTTTGAATTTTCAGTAAAATCAAGTACAACTGGTGCAATGAATGTACCTTATACAATTAATATTACAGAGGTAGCAGTTGATACTGGATATACAAAATTAAGTCCAGAATATGTTCAAGTTTATTTAACTGAAGTAGACGGTGGAACAGAAACTGAAAAAGTAAATAAAACTGCTAATGCAATTCTTAATACTCAAACAACTGGTAAATTAATTGATGGTACTCATAATCATACAGCAGGAGGAGAACTTACTACAACTTATAGATTAAGATTATGGATACCTTACAGTGTAGATGCTTCTGATTGGGGTGCAGATACAAAATTAGAATATAAAGTAAGAATTGACGCTAGTGGCGAAATGTAATATTAGAAAGGAGATATAATAATGGAACAAAGTAATAACAAAAAGACATTAGTTTTATCATTAGTTGCTGTTTTAGTTCTAGTTGGTTCTGTAATTGGAGTAGCATATGCTATGTTTAGTTTCAGTGCTACTGGTACTCAAACTAATATTATTAAAACTGGTTATGTTACACTAAATTATGAAAATGAATCAGTTATTAATTTAACTGGCGCACTTCCAACTGCTGATGATGCTGTTACTGCTACTGACGATAATACTTTATCATTTGATGTAGCTGCTACTATTAATGGTACAATGACTGTAAATTATGATTTAGCAATTGATAGTGCTTCTATAGTAGAAGGTGCTACATTAAAGAAAGAATATATTAAGATTAAGTTACAAAAATCAACTGATGGTACTGCTTGGACAAATGTTGATTTAGGTACTAATAACACAATAGCTAAACGTGCTTCAATAGCAGGTACATACTCAACAGCTACAAATAATTCTACAGGAACTGGTGTTACAACTTATGCTCTTGATTCAGGACAATTTACTGCAACTGGTACTGTAAAATACAAATTGACTGCTTGGGTTAGTAGTGATTATCAATTGGATGCTAGCATTGGTGATATAACTAAGACTGAAGAAGATGGAAAAGTTACTCAATCAAAAGGTAATACACCTGAAACTTTCAAATTCAAAGTTAAAGTAGTTGCTGGACAAGCTAATCAATAAAAACCGATTTTCGGTTTTTTTATTGATTTTTTTGATATATATGTTAAAATAATGGTGCATGGAGGATAGTATGAAAGAAAATAAAGAGGTATTGATTGAAATAAAAACTGAAGCATTACAAGTTTTATCTGAAAAGTTAGCAAAATTACTTAATAATTGTTATTTAAATAATGAATTAATGAAAAAATTAAGAAAAGTAATTATGCCAACTGCTGTATTATCTATTACAGCGCTTTGTAGCATCATACATGGAATTGCTAATGATTATCTTTTAAGTTTAATACTAGGAATAATTGTTAGTGTAGTAAATACACCTGTTGTAGCTAATGCTACTATAGTTTATAAAAGATGTAAAAAGGATAATTTGCAAACGAAAGTTCTTTTGAATAGCACAGAAAAGGACATAACATTAGTTCTTGAAGAACTTGCTAGATTAAAAACTAATGATGAAGTCATATTAGATGAGTGTTTAAATGAAGTTTCTGAAATTGATGAAAATATTAATACTAAAAATAGGGTAAGAGTAAGGAAAAGATGATTTTTCTTTATTTTTTTAATGAAATAATTGAATAAAAATAAATATTTTGCTATACTAAGTATAGTCGAAAGGAAGTTTTTTATGAGAACAAATGTTGGCGTCATTTTTGGTGGCAAGAGTGTTGAACACGAAATAAGTATAATTTCAGCAGTAGAAGCAATGGGTTATCTTGACCCAAATAAGTATCAGGTAATTCCTATATATATTGATAAAGATAATAATTGGTGGACTGGAATGCATTTAAAGGATATATTGAATTATCGTGATATAGCATTGGTAAAAAGGTATGCTAAAAAAGTTGCATTAATTAAAGATGGTAAGAGAATTGTTTTACAATCACTAGGACTATTTAAGAAAGATTTATATGTTATAGATATAGTTATGCCTATTGGACATGGAAGTTTTATGGAAGATGGTTCACTTCAAGGTTATTTAAATATGCTTGGTATACCATATACAGGCCCTGGAGTTCTTGGTGCTGCACTTGGTCAAGATAAAGTCTATATGAAAGAGATTTTAGATTATAATCATATACCTATAACAAATTATGTATGGTTTGATAATAAAATGTTTGACGTAAATAAAAAGGAAATAATAGAAAAAATATCTAAATTAAAATATCCTTTATATGTTAAACCATCGAGTTTAGGTTCTTCGATAGGAATAACTAAAATTGAAACAGAAAGCGCTTTAATTCCAGCGATTAAAAATGCATTTAAGTATGATAAAAGAGTTTTAGTGGAAGAAGCAATTAAAAATGTAAAAGAGGTAAATATAAGTGTATTAGGAGATAATAATAAACAAGAAGTAAGTGGTATTGAGGAAATTAATTGTGATGGAGAATTCTATTCTTTTAAAGAAAAGTATGTAGAAAATTATTCTAAGTCAGTAATTAATGCTAGAAAGACAAAACCATTATTATCAAAAGAAATGCAAGAAGATTTAAAGAAATATGCTAAAGAAACATTTAGATTATTAAATGCACGTGGAGTAGCTAGAATTGATTTTTTAATAGATGAAAAAAGCAAGAGTATTTATGTAAATGAAATAAATACTATACCGGGTTCATTATCTGGATATTTATGGCTTGAAAAGAAGAAACCTCAGCAAGAATTGTTAGATGATTTAATAAAAATTGCTATGAATACTTATAAAGAAAAGGATGAGTTATCATTAGCTTTACCTGGTAATTTACTTGAAGGTTATGATATATTAAAAGGTTCTAAATTAAAGAAAAAAAAGAATGAGTAAGTCATTCTTTTAGTTTGATATAATCATTAATTTTTAAATATTTACATGTATTAAGGGGCATTTCAAGAGTAAAGTGTCCTTTTTTAGAATATAATATTTTATTTTTACTTACGTTTTCTTTTAAAAAGACAATTTTATTATTTTTATCAATCATACATACATCGATGTTTTGTTTCATGAAAAAAGTATGAATACTATTACATTTATAAAATAGATAGATGTTATTTATTTTGTCTTTTTTAAAACATAAGCCTAATAATTTATCTTTAAAGGATTTGCATTTAATTATATTAATTTTCTTATTATTAATTTCTATATACATAATTATCACATTTTAATTTTAACAAAAATATTAAAAATTTACAAATACTAAAATATTATCTATAAATAATTGACAATTCTTTTAAAAAATTATAAAATTATTGTAGGAGAATAGGTGGTTATATGAAAAGTAATAGAGGTCAAGCTTTAGTAGAATATGTTCTAATTATAGCATTAGTTGCAGTGGTTGCTATTACTGCGGTTACACTTCTTGGAGGAAGATTAAAAGATAAAATTACTGAGGCATCATGTAATATTGTGGGAGAAGAATATGTAAAAGGTGCTAAGGCTGGTGAGGGATATTGCAAAGAATAAATAAAAAGGGTCAGGCTTTAGTAGAATTTGTACTTATAATTCCTATTTTAATTATGGTATTATGTGCAATTATTGATTTTTCTTTTATTTTCTATAATAAAAATCATTTAGAGGGTGTTTTAAATGATTCAGTTACTTATGTTTTAAATGGTAAGACAAGTGAGGAAATTAGAAAATTAATAAATGATGATGATGTTAATTTATCAGTAGAATTTGATGGTGATATTGTTAAAGTAAAGTTAACAAAGAGTATAAAGTTAATTACACCGGTTTCTAGATTATTTATTAATAGTCCATATACTATAGAAACAGAAAGAGCAGTATTTTATGAATAATAAAGGTCAAAGTTTATTTTTATTTGTTTTGTTTTTACCTATTATTGTTTTCACACTTATACTCATATTTGATTCGGCCTATATAACAATAAATAATAATAAATTAAATAATATTGCTCGTGATGCAGTTAAATATTTAGTAGAAAATAAAAAGAGTAAAGAAGAAGTAGAAAAAATAATATTACTTAACGATAGTGATATTGATATAATAGAAATAACAGATTCTAGTGTTCATTTAAAGCATAATATTAAACCTATATTTGGTAAATATATGGGTTATAAAAAGTATGAGCTTGAAATTAATTTAGAGGGATACATAGAAAACGGTAAATTAATTACAAAAGAAAAGGGGTAGAATATGAAGAAAGGAAAGGGGAAAATAGTTACTGTAACTTCCACTAAGGGTGGAGTTGGTAAGACTATTACAACACTTAATTTAGCAGGATGCTACCACAAATTAGGTCTTAAAACTTTAGTTATAGATTTAGACCTTTTTGGAGGTGCGATTGGGACTTATCTTAATAGTACTAATGATAAAACAATTTTCAATTTGGTACTTGATTTGGCTTACAATAGATATGAATCTCTTGATAATTATTTATATCAATACAACTCTAATATCTATATAATATCTGCGCCTAAAGATCCTAGGAGTGCTAGTAAAATAGATGCTAAATATATACCTATTATTTTAAATAACGCTGTGTACAGATTTGATGTGGTTTTAATTGACACAACACATCTTTTAGATGAAGTAAATGTTACTGCACTTGATAATTCTGATTCTATTTTATATATTTTAACTAATGATATGTTTGATTTAAAGAATACAAAATCATTTATATCAATTATGAAAGATGTTGGTTTTAAGAATTATTATACACTTTTGAATGAATCTATTAATCCCGGTAGAAGTTATTTTTCTATGTATGATATTAGAAGTATTATTAAAAATAATATAGATTTTACTGTTTCTAAGAGTATGTATATTAAAAATATAGATAAATATATTATGGATGGAGAAATACTTATTTTAAATAATAAGCTTTCTTTTAAAGATAAAAAAGATTTAAATAAGTATATTGAAATATCTAAAAAATTAATTGAAGAAAAGGGGGATAAGAAATGAGAAAAACACTAGCAGAAGCCTTTTCTTTTGATGATAGAAAGTTTAAGAGTGTAAATACTAATGAGAATTATGGGATTTTTAAAGATAAGCAATTGCTTGATACTTTAAGAAATAATATAATAGAAAATTTAATAGATAATAATATTCCTACTGATAAGTATTTAAAAGAGTATATTAATGAAGAGATAGATAAAACTCTTACTGGGTACGATTTATCTAATTTAGAGCGTAATCATATTTTTAATTTAATAGATAATGAAATAAATGGTTATGGTCCAATTACTGAACTTTTGGAGGATAGAAATATTACTGAAATAATGGTAAATGGTCCGGATGATATATATGTAGAAATAGATGGCCAAG
>OIYV01001582.1_pt1 | contig 10777 bp, 11 predicted proteins | sample 1588251 | NCBI WGS metagenome assembly OIYV01 (sample SAMN03283282) | human gut metagenome | biome: human-associated habitat; material: feces | host: Homo sapiens | place: Peru | collected 2012
AAATCATCAACAACTCTGAACTCAATTCCTATCGCCCAATCCAGTTGTCGAAAGGATCCGGTTTTACAGATATGAAATCATTCTGTACATTCGCGCTGTTCAGCTTGATCTGCTGTCGGCTCTTTTCAGCAGCTTCTTCAGATTCAAACAGCTGATCTTCCGGCATTGTCAGTGCACCGCAGGAGCCAATCAGCTGAATGATATAGTTCTCCCCCTGCTTGCGTGCAATCTTTCCTTTACGGATTGTTGTGTTATTCTCAAGAATATATATAACATCATCTTTGTTGTACATCATTTCACATCCTCTTCATCAAATTCCAGGGTGATATAGTTGAATCTGTCGTCCTTCCAGATCTTAATGACTTTGCCTTTGCGGGTCTTCAAGCGTTCCCGGTTCTTGAAATTCGTGCTTGCACCGTAGGCATGCTCGAGCATATACCAATAGGAAGTGGGAAGCTCATGTTCGACAATCTCCAAATAATCACCGACAGAGCAGCAATCTGGCTGTTCTGTAGTAAAGTCCATTGTTCGCATACTCTCACCTTCTGTTTCGTGTCTATAGAATCTATTATACTCTAAACACAGAATATCTCAAGAGAATTATTTCACCAACTTGTTTTTTTATTCCTTCGAAGTTTTTTTGGATGGTTTCTTTTGATATTATTTCTCTTTCTGCGGTTGGTCTTGGGTCTCCGATTAGTCCAGTTGCTCCGCCTACTAGTAGGATTGGATGATGTCCTGCTTTTGCTAAGCGTTTTGCTGTTATTAATGATGAGTAGTGTCCTATGTGCAGACTATCTGCGGTTGGATCTGTCCCCCAGTAAAATGCTATTTTTTCATTATTTAATTTGTCTTCTAGTTCTTTTCCTGCGACATCTTTTATTAATCCTCTCCATTTTAATTCTTCATATAATTTCATAATTTCCTCCTTTTTTAATAAAAACTCATAAATTAAAGGACGAGTTTTTCCCGTGGTACCACCTTAATTTGTAATTTTTATTACCTTATTTATTTAACGCATAATTACGTATTATTCTACTTTGTTCGAATAATCAACTTAAAAGCTACATTCAATTACTTTGTATATTAGTTTACACCTTACACTAACTCTCTTTGATACTTGGTAATTTACTCCTCTTTTTCTTTGTCTTTAACTTAATTGATTTGATATGCTTTCTATTTGTCCTGCGACGATTAATATTATCATTAATATGAGAAAAGCAAATATTAAGAATGCCATCATACTCCAGCCTTTGTTATTTAATTTCATTATTATCCTTCTTTCATATCTTTGATGCAGGATACTGCTGAAAGTGCTCCATCTGAGGTTGCTGTTACGATTTGGAATACTTCTTTTTTGACAACATCTCCGGCAGCATATATTCCTTTTATTGATGTCCTTTTTTGTTCATCTACTATAATATAACCTTTTTCGTCTAAAATATCAAGGTTTTTTAGAAATTTTGTTGCTGGTTCGTATCCTATAAATATGAAGCAGGCTTTGGTTTGTAGTGTTTTTGTTTCATTATTTTCTCTTATGGTTACTGATGATAAGATGTCTTCTTCTTTGTTGAAGTTTTCTACTTCGGCATTATATATTATTTTGATATTTTTTGTTTTTATTACTTCATCTATTAGTATTTTGTCTCCGCGAAGGGAATTTTGTCTATTTATGATGGTTACGCTTTTACATATTTTTGATAGGTATAGGGATTCTTCTAGGGCACTGTTTCCTGCTCCTACTATGGAGACGTCTTCGTTTTTATAGAGGTTGCCATCGCATAGTGAGCAGAAACTTATTCCTTTTCCTTCGAGTGATCTTGAGTTTTCTTTTTCTAGTTTTTTTGGACTTCTTCCTATGGCTAGGATTATTTTTTTTGTCTTTATTTCTTTTCCGTTTGATAGTTTTATTATTTTATGTTCTTCTTTGTTTTCTATTTCTACTACTTCTGAATAGATTTGCTCTATTTGTAGTTTTGTTAGTTGTTTGTGTAAGTTGTTTGCTAGTTCTGGGCCTGTAATTTGTACTATTCCTGGGTAGTTTTCTACTGTTGATGTTTTGTTTATTTGACCTCCGGGCATTTCTTTTTCAATTATGCAGCAGTTTAATTCTGCTCTTTTTACGTAAATTGCGGCGGTTACTCCGGCTGGGCCTGCACCGATTATGGCTACGTCATAGATTTCTTTCACTTTTTTTCATTCCTTTCTTTTCTTTTTTGTGGTTGTACACTAATAAGATGATTCCTGCTAGGAATAGAAGTGCTGATATTAATTGTGCTATTTTTATGTTTCCTAGCATTAGAGAGTCTGTTCTTAGTGATTCGATTATGAATCTTGCTAGTGAATACCATATGAAATATATTGCTGTTAGGGTTCCTGGCTTTGTTTTATATTTTTTTCTTAATATTATTAAGAGGATAAATCCTAAAATGTTCCATATGCTTTCGTATAGGAATGTTGGGTGGTAGTAGGTTCCCTCTATTTCCATTCCATTTATGATTGTTTTTGGTATGTGCATTTGTTCTAGGGTTTCTTTTGCTGCTTTTATTCCATGGGCTTCTTGGTTGAAGAAGTTGCCCCATCTTCCTATTGCTTGGGCGATTATTAGTCCTGGGACTGCTAAGTCGAATATTTTTAGGAAGTTTTTTTTGTGTTTTTTACAATAGTATATGAACCAAATTGCTCCGGATATTATTGCTCCGTGGATTGCTAGGCCTCCGTTCCATATTTCTATTATTTGTATGGGATTTTTTGTGTAATAGCCTAGATTGAAAATTACGTAGTATAATCTTGCTCCGATTATTCCGAATATTATTCCGTAGAAAATTAGGTTTGTTAGAAATTCTTCTTGATATCCGGCTTTTTTTGCTGATTTTAGAAAAATGTATGATCCTGTTAGGATGGCTAAAAACATAATTATTGAATACCAATATATTGAAATTGGACCGATTTCTAGGGCTATTTGGTTCATGGTTCCTCCTTAATTTGTTTTTTCTTCTTTTAATATTTTATTTAAATACATTCCTGTGTAACTTTCTTTTACTTTTGCTACTTCTTCTGGGGTGCCTGTTGCTATGATGCTTCCACCTTTTTCTCCGCCTTCTGGGCCTAGGTCTATAATATAGTCTGCTGTTTTTATCATGTCTAGGTTGTGTTCTATTACTATGACACTGTCTTTATTATCTACTATTCTATTTATAATTGCAAGTAGTTTTTTTATGTCGTGGGAGTGAAGTCCTGTTGTTGGTTCGTCCATAACGAATAGAGTTTTTCCTGTTGGTTTTTTTTGTAGTTCTTTTGCTAGTTTTATTCGTGATGCTTCGCCACCTGATAGTGTGGTTGCGGATTGTCCTAGTTTTATGTAGCCTAGTCCTACTTCTTCTAGGACTGTTAGTTTTCTTTTTATTTTTGGTATGTTTTCGAAGAATTTTAGGGCTTCGGATACTCTTAGTTCTAGTACTTCGTAGATGTTTTTATTTTTGAATTTTATTTTTAGGCTTTCTGTGTTGTATCTTGCGCCGTGACATATTTCACATGGGACATATACATCTGGTAGGAAGTGCATTTCTATTTTTTTTACTCCGTCTCCTCGGCAGGCTTCGCATCTTCCTCCTTTTACGTTGAATGAGAATCTACTTTTGTCGTATCCTAACATTTTTGCTTCTTTGGTTGAGGCGAAGACTTCTCTTATGTCGTCGAAAACTCCGGTATAGGTTGCTGGATTTGATCTTGGTGTTCTTCCTATTGGGTTTTGTGATATGTGTACTATTTTGTCTACGTTTTCTAGTCCTTTTATTTGTTTGTAGGCTCCTGGTTTTTCTTTTGAGCCATATATATTATTGTAAAGTATTCTTGTTAGTATTTGATTTACTAAGGTACTTTTTCCACTTCCTGATACTCCGGTTACGCAGGTGAATGTTCCTAGTGGGAACTTTACATTTATGTTTTTTAGGTTATTTTCTTTGGCACCTTTGAGTTCTAGGAATTTTTTTGTTCCTTTTCTTCGTTTTTTTGGTATTTCAATACGTTCTTTGCCACTTAAATATCTACCTGTAAGACTATTTTCGTCATTTGCTACTTCTTCTGGAGTGCCACTTGACACTATTTTTCCTCCGTTTTCGCCTGCTAGGGGTCCGATGTCTACTAAATAATCACATTTTTTCATTGTGTCGATGTCGTGTTCTACTACTATTAGGGTGTTTCCTAAATCACGCATTTCCATCATTGTGTTTATTAATCTGTCGTTGTCTCTTTGATGAAGTCCAATGCTTGGTTCGTCTAGTACGTATAGGACTCCGGTTAGTCTTGTTCCTACTTGGGTTGCTAGTCTTATTCTTTGGGCTTCGCCTCCGGATAGAGTTCCGGCGTTTCTACTTAGTGTTAGATAGTCTAGTCCTACGTTTATTAGAAATTTCAATCTATTTTTTATTTCTTCTACTAGAAGTTCTGATATCTTTTTTTGTTCTTCTGATAGTTTTAGTTCTGACATGAATTTGTATAGTTTTTTTACACTTAAGTTTGTTGCTTCGTAGATGTTTTTATCATTTATTAGTACTGATAGTACTTCTTTTTTTAGTCTTGCTCCTTTACAACTTGGGCATTTTAGTTCTACCATATAGTTTTCTAGCCAGTCTCTTACCCATGTGCTTGATGTTTCCATGTATCTTCTTTCTAGGTTGGTAATTATTCCTTCGAATATGCCTATATTATCTGATAAATGGCCATTTTTACTTCTGTAGTGGAAGTGAATTGGTTCGTTTGTTCCGTATAGAATCATGTCTAGTTCTTGTTTTGTGAAGTCTTTTATTTTTTTATTTATATCTATGCCGTAGTGGTCGCAGAAGTTTTGTAGTTTTAGAAAGTTTATGTTTTCTATGTCGTCTCCGAATGGGACAATTCCTCCTTCTGGGATTGTTTTATTTTTATCTGGTATTACTAGGTCTTTGTCCATTACTAATTTGACTCCTAGTCCTTTACAGTCTGGGCAGGCCCCATATGGGGCGTTGAAACTGAAGGTACGTGGTTCTAATTCAGGTAAGGAAAAATTGCAATGAGGACAGGCGAAATTTTCGGAAAATACTAGTTTTTCTTTATTGGGAATTTTTATGTGTACTTTGCCATGAGATAGTTTGCAGGCTGTTTCTATTGATTCGTATAGTCTTGATCTTATATTTTCTTTTATTATTAGTCTATCTATGACTACTTCGATGTTATGTTTTTTGTTTTTTTCTAGTTCTATGTCCTCGCTTAAATCATATTCTTTTTCGTCTATGTTTACTCTTATAAATCCATTTTTTCTTAAATCTTCTAGGAGGTCTTTGTGGGTTCCTTTTTTCCCTTCGATTACTGGGGATTCTATTATTATTTTGGTTTTTTCTTCTAGTTCTAGTATTTTGTTTGTCATTTCTTCGATGCTTTGATTTTTTATGGGAATATGATGTTTTTCACAGTAAGGGATTCCGATTTTTGAGTATAATAGTCTTAGGTGATCATATATTTCTGTTACGGTTCCGACAGTTGATCTTGGGTTTTTATTGGTGGTTTTTTGATCTATTGATATTGCTGGAGATAGTCCTTCTATTGAGTCTACGTCTGGTTTTTTTTCTCCGCCTAGAAATTGTCTTGCGTAGGCTGATAGGCTTTCTAGATATCTTCTTTCTCCTTCTTTATAAATTGTATCGAATGCAAGTGATGATTTACCGCTTCCTGATACTCCGGTCATTACTATGAATTTGTTTTTTGGGAGTGTTAATGAAACGTTTTTTAAATTGTTTTCTTTGGCTCCTTTTATTACTATATTTTCCATGTTATTACCTCTTTCTTTTGAGACATATTATATCATATTTTTTTAGTTTTTCCTATCACTTCTTGGTATTGTATTTTTGTTTCTAGGCCTTTTTTTGAATTTTTTTCTATGTCTTCATCTATTAGTATTGCATTATTTTGAAATAATAATATAATTGTTGAACCACCGAAGGAAAAATATCCTTTTTCTTCATATTTTTTTAGGTTTTTTTTGGCTGTGTTGTGGATTTTTCCAATGTTTAGGGCTCCGACTTCTATTTGATAGATTTCTTGGAAGTTTTCTGTTTTTATGAGTGATACTTCTCTTTGGTTTTCTGTGAATACTTTATGTGTTTCGTAACTTATGGGGTTTACCGTGTGGAGTAGCCCTTTTATTTTTTTGGTCTTTTTTATTTCTTGATTATCAAAGGCGTGGTATCTGTGATAATCGTCGGGGCTTAGTCTAAATACTAGGCATTTTCCGTTTTTGAAGTTTTTGCTTGGTTTTTCCTTAATTAGGGTTTCTATGTTGTAGGTTGAGTTTTTAACATTTATTGTTAAGTTTTCTTTTATTTCGTATACCATTAGTTTGGCATCGCAAGGAGATATTAACAGATTTTTGTTGATATCTTTTTCTGGTTTGGGGTTATTAACATTTCTTGTGAAAAAGTCATTAAAGTTTTTGTAGGTTTCTTTTTTGTATTTTGTCATGTCTATATTGTTTTTTTGTATGAATCTTTTTATATAGATTTTTGAGAGTTTGCTATTTATTAGGTGGCCAGTTATTTTTGAGAAGACTGGTTTTGTTATTATTTTTAATATTATTCTTCCGGGAATTGTTTTATATAAAAATATTAAAGATTTTTGGTCTTTAATATTTACAATTTTTTTTGTTTTTCTTTCTATATATTTCATTATGACAATAAGTAAAGGACTGCTGAGAGTAGAGCTCCGCTGATTACGAAGAAATATATTATTCCGGAAGTTGGTTTTTTTAATTTAAAGTTTAGTACATATAAAAGTGCGATGAATGCCATGGTTAGTGTGTATATTATTTTAAATTCTGGCATTGATACGAAGTGTTTTATAAAGTATATTACGGGAAAGATGATGGCGGATGCTGTTACTGGAAGTCCACTGTAGTATTTTACTGGGCCGTCTTTTCCTTTTTCGTCCGCTATTACGTTGAAGTATCCTAGTCTTATTACGCCTCCTAGGGTGAACAGTGCAAATATTACGATATTATACCAGGCGGTGAATCCTAGTCCGTAAAATATTGTTATTGGTAAAAATACAAATGATACCATGTCTGCTAGTGAATCTATTTGGATGCCGAAAGATTTTTCTTCATTTGATCTTTTGCATTTTCGTGCTACTTTTCCATCGAATGCGTCACATATTCCTGATATTACTAGGCAGATTAAGGCATATGATATTTTGCTATTTAGTGCAAGGAACATTCCTATTGTGGCACTTATTACTCCTAAATAGGTGATAAATACAGATTTTGTGTAATAGCCTATTAACATTTTTTGTGGGTTTTCTTGTTTTTTGAACATTTTTTCCTCCTTAGATGATGTTACTGTTTTCGTCGAATTTAACATCTAAATATTTTTTGCTTGATAGATAGTCGCACATGTGTACGAAGAATTCATATTTATTTTTTGGTTTTGAAAGTATTACGTCTGAGTACTCACTTTTGTTCCATTGTCCCATGTGTGATGCAATTGTGGACGCTAATAGTTCTATTTCTTTGTCTGTGAATGTTGTTTTTTCTTTGTTTTCTCTTATGAAATTTGCTGCGAGTAGTGGATGATCGAATCTTGTATATCTTTCTTTTATTTTTCCTAGTTTGTGGCTATCGTGGAATAATAGTGCTATTAGTATTAAGTCTTTTTCGTCTTTGGTAAAACCATTATTCATATATTCTACATCTAGTATATCTTTTGCTATTCTTATAGCGACTTTTGTATGTCTTACTAGTCCTTTTTCGCCTTGGGCAAATGCAGGGTGATATTTTCCAGTTGATGCTGCGGGTACTTCGAAGAAGTAGTCTGGGACTAGTTCTAGTAGTTTTTTTGTATTTTCTTTATATTTTTCATTTTTTATATAATCTAGTTCTATTTCAAATATTTTTTCTCTGTTCATACTACACCTCTTTTTTTATTTTAACATAAAATAAAGTTGTTGGCTACATTTTATCATTTTCTTATTACTTTAAGAAGTAAATGCAATTTATATTTTAAATATTTGAGTTTATTTTACTTTATTTTGTTTATTAGTTCTTCTAATTTATCATTTGTTTTGAATCTATAGTGTCCGGTTACTTTCATTTCTGTTTTTTCTAGTCTGTCTTCTTCTTTTTGTTTTTGGGTTTCGTCTCTATTTTGAATTAAGTAAGGCACACCATTTTTGTTGTATTTATCTGATACCATGGCGATGTGGGCTGAGTTATCAAATGTTAGGATGTCTCCGGGCATGAAGTTTTTTGTGTCGTAGATATCTGTTGTTAGAGATTCTGTATATTTTTTAAAGAATATTTCTTCATTTTCTACTCTTCTAAAGTCTATATTATCGTCTTGAATTTCTATATTATAGTCTTTGCTGTTGTCTTTTATATCTTGTGATATCATGCTTTTTAAATCATAACCGGCTTCTTTTAGTGCATACCATATTAAATCTGTACATACTCCTTCTTTTTCTACTGGTGGATATCCATTTGCATAGTAATTACTTTTGTATGTTGGGTTTAATTTTGCATATTTTTTTTCACCGATTAGGATGTCTTGGTAGTCTTCTATGCCATTGTTGTTGTAGTCTTTGCTACTTTTTTCTTTTATATATCCAAAGTCTGATAGGTTGTAGTAGTCTTTTTTGGTTTCCACTTGTTTTAGAGTTTTGTTTGATGTTAAGTAATAGTTTATGGCTACTGATAGTACAAGTAAAAAGATTATTGATACAAATAGTATGGTTACTTTTTTTATTTTTGGCTTTAGTTTTCTTTTTTTTCTTTTCATAGGCCTCCCTACTTTGTTTTTATTTCGAACAGTATATCTCTTAGTTCCATTGCTCTTTCGAAATCTAGTTCTTTGGCTGCTTTTTTCATTTCTTCTTCTATGTTTTCTATACTTTTCATATCTATTATATCATTTTTCTTTGTTTTTTCTAATTTTTTTAGTTCTTTTTCGTCATTATTTGAAATGACTTCTCTTATTTCTTTTGTTATTGTTTTTGGAGTGATGTTGTGTTTTTTGTTATATTCTTCTTGAATTTTTCTTCTTCTTTGGGTTTCTTCGATAGCTTTTTGCATGCTTTCTGTTATGCGATCTGCGTACATTATTACGTGTCCGTCTTTGTTTCTTGCACATCTTCCTATTGTTTGGATTAGACTTCTTTCGCTTCTTAGGAAGCCTTCTTTGTCGGCGTCTAGTATGGCGATTAGGCTAACTTCTGGTATGTCTAGGCCTTCTCTTAAGAGGTTTATTCCTACGATGCAGTCGTATTTGCCTAGTCTTAGTTCTCTTATTATTTTTAGTCTTTCTAGGGTTGTTATTTCTGAGTGAAGATAGGCTACTTTTATATCTAGTTCTTTTAAGTATTTTGTTAATTCTTCGCTCATTCTTATTGTGAGTGTTGTTATTAGGACGCGTTCGTTTTTCTTCGAGCGTTTTCTTATTTCTTCGATTAGATTATCTATTTGTCCTTCGGTTTTTCGTATTTCTATTGTTGGATCTAATAGGCCTGTTGGTCTTATGATTTGTTCTACTTTATTTTGGCAAAGTGATAATTCATAGTCTCCAGGGGTTGCTGATACATAGATTATTTTGTCTGTTTTTTCTTCGAATTCTTCGAATTTTAGAGGTCTATTATCTAAGGCACTTGGAAGTCGGAAACCGTAGTCTACTAGGGTTGTTTTACGGGCTCTGTCACCATTATACATGGCTCTTACTTGGGGTAGGGTTACGTGGGATTCATCTATTACCAAAAGATAATCATTTCCAAAGAAGTCCATTAGTGTGTTTGGGGTTTCTCCTTCTTTTCTTCCTGATAAGTGTCTTGAGTAGTTTTCTACGCCACTGCAGAAGCCTGTTTCTGTTAGCATTTCTATGTCATAGTTTGTTCTTTGTTCTAGTCTTTGGGCTTCGAGTAGTTTGTTTTCATTTTTTAATTCTTCTAGACGAATTTCTAGTTCTTCTTTTATGGATTTTATGGCTTTTTTCATTTTTTCTTCGCTTGTTACGAAGTGACTTGCTGGGAATATTGTTACGGTTTTTATTATGTTTTTTACTTTTCCTGTTAAACTATCTATTTCTGAAATTTTATCTATTTCGTCTCCGAAAAATTCTACTCTTATTCCATTTCTTTTTTCTGAGTTTGGTATTATTTCTAATATGTCTCCGCGGACTCTGAATGTTCCACGTTTGAAGTCGTGATCGTTTCTTTCGTATAACATGTCTATTAGTTTTTTCATTACTTTGTCTCTTTCGAGTTCGAATCCTGTTGTTAGTGTTAGGGTGTTATTTTTATATTCTTCTACTTCTCCGATTCCATAGATGCAGGAAACTGAGGCAACGACGATTACATCTTCTCTTGATAGAAGAGCGGAAGTTGCTCCGTGTCTTAACTGGTCTATTTCGTCATTTATTGAGGAGTCTTTTTCTATGTAGGTATCTGTTCCGGGAATGTAGGCTTCTGGTTGGTAGTAGTCATAGTATGAGACGAAGTATTCTACTCTATTTTCTGGAAATAGTTCTTTTAGTTCGGCATAGAGTTGTCCGGCTAATGTTTTATTGTGGGCTAAAACTAGGGTTTTTTTATTTGTTTCTTTTATTACATTTGCTATTGTAAATGTTTTACCTGTTCCAGTGGCTCCTAAAAGGACTTGGTGTTTTTTGTTTTCTTCTACGCCTTTTACTAGTTCTTTTATGGCATTTGGTTGGTCTCCACTTGGTTTATATTTTGATACTATTTTGAACATAGAAAATCTCCTTTC
>OIYV01001586.1_pt1 | contig 10727 bp, 10 predicted proteins | sample 1588251 | NCBI WGS metagenome assembly OIYV01 (sample SAMN03283282) | human gut metagenome | biome: human-associated habitat; material: feces | host: Homo sapiens | place: Peru | collected 2012
GGGAATACCCGTGAGCTTGGAGACCATTGTTTTTAAAATTAATATGTTATCTTATTTAATTAACGTAGGGGCAGGCCCTGTGTCGCCCAACATTTGCAATTATTTTTTAATTCTTCGGGCGGGTACAGAGTCCCTACAACGTTTGCAACATATTTGGCATTTTGGGCGTATGCAATACGCCCCTACATTATTCAAATTCTAAAATTCAAGACGTTCCTCTTTTGTTATTAAACAAAAGAGGAACTGTCTCTAGAATTTTGTTTGCACAATACTATTTATTTCCCCTAGATATTTTCCTATATTAAATTCTTCTAAATTATTCAGCTTTTTATGAATATAATTATTGTTTTCAAAATCAATTTTCCATTCTGTAATTGTATATATTGTTTGCTCATCTTTATCCAAACTTGCTTCTAGTGTAAAATATCGTGGAATTTGCTCTGTTATTAATACACTAGAACACAATACTTGTTTTGATTTTTCTTTTGTTTTAGGGAATATAAAATTAAATGCTTTCATTCCATTATCTAAAATAGTATATGAAATGTTAAAATCACTTGGCATTACTTTTCTTTCTAGATCTATTATGTCTATATCATCTGTATATTCGAGTTCTATCTTTGTTTCATTCCACAATTTACAAAAATATTCCTTTAATATTTCTGGTCCTTTTTGCAGTAATATGTTAAATTTTTCCCACTCTTCAAATATTAAGTCTCTAATTGCTTCACTTGCGCAAAAATAATTCATACTAAAATTTTCTTTCATGTTTGTTTCTCCAATCTTTTGTATTTTTTGTATTTTTATAATAACATAGCAGTTTATTTATATAATAAGCAAAATGTAAATTGGTAAGTATTAATATACATAATTAGTCTATTTCTTCAAATCCCATTTGCTTTTGTAATTCTATATCTATTACTTTTCTTAAATATAATTTGTTTGCTTTGCAATACTTTTGCACAGCTTTTTCTGTTTCTATCCCAAACTTTCCATTTGGATTCCCAGAAAAAAAGCCTAATTCTTTTAGTTTCTTTTGAATTTCCATTACGTCTGCACCATACATTCCAGATTTTAAATCTCTAAATCCTCTACCAAAGGCTCCATACACACCATCCACAATAGTGACTCTAGTTCCTATTGGGATTATTTTATATAGTTCTGCTACATCATTATTGTCCATTCTTATACAACCATGAGAGCTTGACCAGCCTAAAGAATATGGATCCAGGGTTCCGTGTATTCCAAATTTTCCCCAAGGTACATTAAGCCCCATCCAGCTCCCACCAAATCCTTCTCCCCATTTTGCTTTTGAAGTTATGGTCCATGTTCCAATAGGTGAAGGTGTTGACCATTTCCCTCCTGAGCATTTATATTCTTTTGAAAGTATATCATTTTCAAATAAATACAACTTGGATTCTTCCACATCAACTAGTATTTTATATGTGCTTTTTGAATTAGCTGAAGTCTCGATAGCTTTTTTCATACTAATCCTGTTACTTAATATCGCAATTGTAATAGCAAATAATAATATTATTGCAGTTATTTTTAATATTCTTTTTATGTTATATACTTTTATCATAATAAAATTATATTAACTTTATATTAATAAATGCATAAATTATACCTTTGATTAATTATTAGTTTTGGAAATTAATTTTTAATGATATTTATTGAATTTAAAAGTTCCCTAGAATGGTGCATAACGTTTAAGATAAAAACGTTAGAATTAACTTTATACAAAATTCTATATGATTTGTATATTATCTCTCTTAAATATGTATTATTATATTCTGGTATTTTCCTTCCCATATATGGAAAAATTGATAAGTTTGCTACTTTTTTTACTATTTCTTCTATTGTTTTATCTGCATAATATATAGAATCTCTTGAAATATATTCTCTAATATGTTCTAAATCTTCTTTAGCATTTTGTTTTAACTCTATATTTGCCAATATTAAATTCTCTTTCTATTTCATCCATTGTATAAGTTCTTCCTATGTTTTGATCTATTTCTACTTCACCACACGCTACACAAATGTTTATAACATCTGCTCTTGATGCATTAGGATTATTTTTTATTTCATTTCTCATTTTATATAATTCTTTATATGGTAATTTTTTTAGCTCTTTTAGTTTTTTTATATTTTCTTCTACATATGTCATAATATCACACCCTTTACCTATTTTTTTAATTTATGCATTTATTGTGTTTAATTATACAGTAAAAGGAAAAAACTGTCAATTGTTTTTTTGACAGTTTTTATTCTTCTTTCCAATTTACAATTCTATTTTCTCTTAAGCTTTTCTTTACATCTATAATTCTTTGATTACTAGAACCTCTAAATCTAAGTTTTGGATCTTTTAATTCCTCTACAAATTTCCCATCTACTATGTAATCTATGTTCTCTAGCATTTCTTTTGTGGTTTTTCTACCCTCTTTTTTTATCATTTCTCCTATTATTTGATTGTCAAATGTAAATCCAGTATAGCACCATATTTTTTTATTAGGATATTTTTCTTTTACTTTTTTTATGAGTGGTACTAAACCTTCTTGATTTGTTCTTTCAAATGGTTCTCCCCCTAAAAGGCTTAGTCCCGTTATATATTCTGGTTTTAAATCTTCTATTATTTCATTTTGTTCATCCTCAGTAAATTCTTTTCCATAGTTAAAATCCCAAGCTTCTCTATTAAAGCAATTTTTGCAGTGATGATTACATCCACTAACAAATAGAGAAACTCTTACTCCTGGTCCATTTGCCACATCGCATTTTTTTATTTTTGCATACTTCATAAAAATCATCCTTTTTTTTACAAATGTAATACTCTCGATTTTATTTCTTTTGTTTTTCCTTCATTCCAAAAATTTTCGCCTAAATAACCACAAGTACGCCTTGTTACATTCATTTTATTTTTGTCTTTATTACCACAGTTTGGGCATTCCCACTCTAGATTATCATTTACTATTATCTCTCCATCAAATCCGCAAACATGGCAATAATCAGATTTTGTATTGAATTCTGCATATTGAATATTGTCATAAATAAATTTAACAACATCTTCTAACGCTTTTAAATTGTGTCTCATATTTGGAATTTCTATGTAAGAAATAGCTCCTCCTAATGATAACTTTTGGAATTCACTTTCAAATGATAATTTTTCAAAAGCATCTATTTCTTCTCTTACATCAACATGGTATGAATTTGTATAATATCCCTTATCTGTAATATCTCTAATTTCCCCAAATTTTTCTCTATCTATTCTAGCGAATCTATAACACAAACTTTCTGCAGGAGTTCCATATAGGGCAAAACCTATTCCAGTTTCTTTTTTCCATTTTTCTGTAGTTTCCTTTAGATGCTTCATTACCTTAATTGCAAAGTCGTGCCCTTCTGGTGTTGTATGTGATACTCCCTTCATTAGCTTTGTAACTTCATATATTCCTATATACCCTAAAGAAATTGAAGAATACCCACCCTTTAGTAGTTTATCTATCTTTTCTCCAGCTTCCATACGTGCTATTGCACCATATCTCCAATGTATTGGACTTGTATTACTTAATGTTCCAAGCAATGCATAATGTCTACACATTAATGCTTCCTTACATAGCTCTAATCTCTCATCAAATAGTTCCCAGAATTTATCTTCATCACCATCTGCAATAATTCCAATTTGAGGTAAATTAATACTAACAACCCCTTGATTGAATCTTCCTTCAAATTTGTAATTACCATTTTCATCTTTCCATGGAGCTAAAAAGCTTCTACATCCCATTGGACTAAATACATTTCCTTCGTAATTTTCTCTCATTTTTTTTGCTGATATGTAATCTGGATATAATCTTTTTGAAGAACACTTTACTGCAAGTTTAGTTAAGTAGTCATATTCTCCACCCTTTAAACAATTATGTTCATCTAATACATATATTAATTTAGGGAATGCTGGTGTAATATATACACCCTTTTCATTTTTTATTCCTTCATATCTTTGTTTTAGAATTTCTTCTATTATCATTGCATTTTCTTTTATATATGGGTCATCTTTCTTTAAGTTTAAAAATATTGTTACAAAAGGAGATTGTCCATTTGTTGTCATTAATGTATTTATTTGATATTGAATTGTTTGTACTCCTGCTGATACTTCTTTTTTTAGTCTTTGATTTGTAAGTTTCTCTATTAGTTCTGGTGTTAATTCCTTACCAAACTCTTCTTCTAATTCTTTTTTAAATTTATTATAACTTCTTCTTACATATTTTCCTAAATGGCTAATATCAACTGATTGTCCACCATATTGGTTAGATGCAACTGACGCAATTATTTGTGTCATAATTGTACATGCAACTTGAAAACTTTTTGGAGATTCAATAAGTTTACCATTCATAACTGTTCCATTATCTAACATATCTCCAATATTTATTAAGCAACAATTAAATATTGGTTGCAAAAAATAGTCCATATCATGAAAGTGCAATATTCCCTCTTCATGTGCTTTTGCAATTTTTTCTGGTAATAATATTCTTTTTGTTAAATCTTTTGAAACCTCTCCTGCAATGTAATCTCTTTGTGTTGAAGCAAGTACAGCATTTTTATTAGAATTTTCTTCTAGTAATTCTTTATTTTTGTTTTTTATTAAACCTAATATAGATTCATCTGTAGTATTAGATTTTCTAACTAATGCTCTAGTGTATCTATAAATCATATATTTTTTTGCAAGCTCAAATTTTTTTCTATCCATTAATTGCTGTTCTATTATATCTTGAACATCTTCTACTAATATTCTTTTTTTATCTAACTCTTCTATATATTTAGTTATTTCTCTAATTTCTGTTTTTGTTATTCTTTCTTTAGGTTTTACTTCGTTATTTGCTTTTTCTATTGCTATTTGTATTTTCTCTCTGTTATAATCTACGGCTTTTCCATCTCTTTTTATTACCTTCATTAATATGTCCCCTCTTTCGAAAACTCTTTTTGATTACCGACTAATTATACACCATTATTTTTTGTATTCTGTTGCATTTGCAATATTTTCTCAAAAAAATTTTTATAATCTTTTGTACTCTTTGATAGTGTAGGTTTATTTGAATTATTACAATTGTGTTACATTTTTTATTGTTTTTTCAGTTGTAATATATTATAATTGTTAAAAAGATTGTAATTTGTAAAATGGATGTGTGAGGTGTGAAGTTGGATTCGTAGGAGCGTATTGCATACGCCCAAAAACAAATTTTTGCAATAGATTACATTTACAATTCAGGACAGTCCCCTTTTGTTATTTAACAAAAGAGGGACAGTCCCTAGAATCGTTCAAACAAATTACAATTTACAGGAGATTTATAATGGAAATTTCAGATTTAGTTCAAAGTATTTCAGATAATTGCATAAAAGTTCAAAAAAAATCTTTTCCTGCTGGAACTGTTATTACTACCTATATGGAAAAGAGAAAACAAATCTGTATTTTACTTTCTGGTAAAGCTGAACTTATTAGGTATGATCTTAAAGGAAATAAAGATATTATAGAACACTTTGGACAAAACGATATTTTTGGAGAGGTTTTTCATCATGTTAATACTAACAATGAGCTTTTTGTTCTAGCAACAAAAAAATGCGAAGTTCTTTTGTTTTTATATGATGATATTCGCGTAAAGTGTAAACAAAATTGTAGCTTTCATACAACTCTAATTTCTAATCTTTTAGAGCTTTCTTTAAATAACTCAATTTCTCAAAACACAAGAATAGAAGTGCTTTCTAAAAGGAGTATTAGAGAAAAACTTCTTAGTTATTTTAATATTCTATCTAGCAAATCTTTTAGTAAAAATATAGTCTTACCTTTTTCCTTAACTAGTCTTGCTGATTACTTAAGTGTCGATAGAAGTGCTATGATGAGGGAGCTTAAAAATTTAATTGATGAAGGCTTTATTTCTAAAAATGGTAATAAAATTAAACTGCTTTATTAATAAATGCATAAATTATATTTTTTCTATTTATTAATTTGGAAATTAATTGTTAATGATATTTTATGCATTTATTGTGCTAATTATATATTAAAAGGGAAAAACTGTCAATTGTTTTTTTGACAGTTTTTTTCTGTAGTTTTAATATCATATATTATATTTATTTCTCTTGTGATATGTTGTATGTAATAGCTCATGTGCTTTATGGCTACCTGGTTCTTCTAGGAATTCTTTATACAGCTTTTTAATTGTTGGATTTTCGTGTGATTTTCTTATTGTGCTTTTTTCATCAATAGTATATAAACAATCTGCTCTTAATTTTCTTATATCATATTCGCTTCTTTGTTTTGATGTTTTGATTGGCTGTCCTCCACCCATTACACATCCTCCTGGGCAAGCCATTATCTCTACAAATTGATATTCTGCTTTTCCTGATTTTATTTCTTCCATTATTTTTTGTGCATTTGCTAAGCCATGTGCTACTGCTACTTTTACTTTTCTATCTCCAATTTCTATTGTTGCCTTTTTTATTCCTTTTTCTCCTCTTACTGCTTCAAAATCTAGTTTCTTTAGTTCTTTACCTGTTATTGTTTCGAATGCTGTACGAAGAGCCGCTTCCATTACTCCACCTGTTGTTCCAAATATAGCTCCAGCACCTGTTGCTTCTCCCATTGGGTTGTCAAACCTGCTATCTTCTAATTCTACAAAATCTATATTTGCTTGTTTTATCATTCTTGCAAGTTCACGTGTTGTAAGTACTGCATCTACATTATCTAATTCTTCGTTTTTCATCTCTTCTCTTTGTCTCTCAAACTTTTTAGCTATACATGGCATTACAGATACAACAAACATTTTCTTTGGATCTATTCCAGCTTTTGAAGCATAATATGATTTTAATATTGCTCCAAACATTTCATGTGGTGATTTGCAACTTGATAAATGTGAAAGTAATTCTGGATAATTCATTTCTATGTATTTTATCCAACCAGGGCTACAAGAGGTAATCATTGGTAACGTTCCACCTTGTGTAAATCTTTGGATAAATTCGTTTGCTTCTTCCATTATTGTTAAATCTGCACCAGTATTTGTATCAAACACTTTGTTAAATCCTAATTTTTTAAGTGATGTTACCATTTTTCCTGTTACATTTGTTCCAATTTTCATTCCAAACTCTTCTCCAAGTGCTGCTCTAACTGCAGGTGCTGTTTGCACTACAACAAATGTGTCTTCATCTTTTAGCTTTTCCCATACTAAATCTGTACTATCTTTTTCGCGAAGCGCTCCAACTGGGCATGCTGTAATACATTGCCCACAAAATGTACAGTTAACATCATTTAAGCTATGGTCTCCAACTGTTGATACACAAGAATTAAATCCTCTATTTACACAGTCTATTGCTCCTATTTTTTGAACTTTTTTACATGTTGATATACATCTTCTACAAAGTATACATTTATTAAAATCTCTTACTATTGAAGGTGATAAATCATCTATTTTGTGAACTGATTTTTCTCCTTCATATTCAATATTCATTACATTAAATTTCATTGCTAGTGTTTGTAACTCACAACTTCCGTTCCTTGTACATGTTAAGCAGTCTCTTTGATGATTAGATAATATTAAATCTAGTATTACTTTTCTTGCTTCCATAATTTGCTTTGAATGCGTATGTACTACCATTCCCTCTTCTGCTTTTTGAATACAAGATGTTGCAAATCCTCTTCTTCCTTCAACTTCTACTATGCAAATTCTGCAATCCCCTATTTCATTTATTTCTTTTAAATAGCACAATGTTGGAATATCTATATTTGCTTTTTTAGCTGCTTGAAGTATTGTTGTACCTTTTGGCACTTCTACATCTATTCCATCTATTTTCAGGTTAATCATTTCTTGCATATTGATTTTCTCCCTTCTTTTACTTGCAGACACAGGGCCTGCCATATCAATTTTTATAAAGTTTAACAACACAAGACGAAGTTTTTCATTTACTTAGATATAGCTTTAAATGGGCACTTACTAATACATGTACCACATTTAATACAAATGTCTTCATCTATTCTGTGTGGTTTCTTTACTTCTCCTGTTATTGCATCTACTGGACAATTCTTTTTACAAATTCCACAACCTCTACATTTTTCTGGGTCAATTTCTATTGCTCTTAATGCTTTACATTCTTTTGCAGGACATTTCTTATCTCTTATATGTGCAATGTATTCATCCCTAAAATATTTCATTGTGCTAAGTACTGGGTTTGGTGCTGTTTGACCAAGTCCGCATACAGAAGCTTTTTGTATTGTTTTTGCAAGTCTTTCTAATTTTTCTAAGTCTTCTGTTTCTCCATTTCCCTCTGTAATTTTTTCTAAAATTTCTAACATTCTTTTAGTTCCAATTCTACATGGTGTACATTTTCCGCATGATTCGTCTACTGTAAATCCTAAATAGAATTTTGCAAGATTTACCATACATTTGGTATCATCCATTACAATTAGGCCACCAGACCCCATCATTGAACCTATTTGTGATAAAGATTCATAATCTATCGGTGTATCTAAGTGTTCTGATGGTATACATCCACCTGATGGTCCTCCTGTTTGTGCTGCTTTAAATTCATGTCCTCCAGGAATTCCTCCACCTATGTCGAATACTATTTCTCTTAAAGTTGTTCCCATTGGTACTTCTACAAGTCCTACATTTACAACATTTCCACCTAGTGCAAATACTTTTGTTCCTTTTGATTTTTCTGTTCCTATTGAGCTATACCATTTTGCACCATTTAAAATTATTTTTGTTATATTTGCATATGTTTCTACGTTATTTATTAGTGTTGGCTTTTGCCATAATCCACAGTTTGCTGGGAATGGTGGTTTTAATCTTGGTCTACCACTTCTCCCTTCTATTGATTCTAAAAGTGCTGTTTCTTCTCCACAAACAAAAGCTCCTGCTCCAAGTCTTATTTCTAAATCAAAGCTAAAGTCTGTTCCGAATATATTTTTACCTAATATTCCATATTCCTTCGCTTGATCTATTGCAGTTTGGAATCTATGTACAGCTATTGGATATTCTGCTCTTACATAAATATACCCTTTGTTTGCACCAACTGCATATCCTGCAATCATCATAGCTTCTATTATGCAATGTGGATCACCTTCTAATATGCTTCTATCCATAAACGCACCTGGGTCTCCCTCATCTGCATTACATACTACATACTTTTGGTCTCCTTCTGCTATTTTTGTAAAATACCATTTCTTGCCTGTTGGGAAACCAGCTCCACCTCTACCACGAAGTCCCGATTCTGTTATTTCATTTATAACATCATCTTGGCCCATTTCAAATAATACTTTTTCTAGTGCTTTATAACCATCAAAAGCTATATATTCATCAATATCTTCTGGGTTAATTATTCCACAATTTTTTAGTGCAATTCTTTCTTGTTTCTTGTAAAATGTTAATTCATCTAGTCTTTGAACTACTGAATCGTCAATATCTTTACAAAGTAATCTCTCTACTGTTTTTCCTTCTAAAATATGTGTATTTATTATCTCTTCGCAATCTTCTGGTTTTACCATAGCATAAAAAGTATCCTCTGGTCTTATTATAACTATTGGTCCTTTTGCGCATAGTCCAAAGCAACCAGTTTGTATAACTCTTACATTTTTTATACACTTTTCATCTATTATTTTTCTAAAATTTTCTATTATTTTTGGTGATTTAGAAGATGTACATCCTGTACCATGACACACTAAAATATGTTTTTCTATTGTGTTTGCTTTTAAATTAACTCGTAAGTCAAGTTCTTTTCTTTTTTCTTCTCTTATTTTTCTTATTTCTTCTAGAGATTTCATTTTGGCCTCCTATAATATGAATTTTTAGTAATTTTTTTAAGGTGAGGGTCGCCGAATACGTCTCCCTCTACGAGTCTATTTTTTATCAATTGTTTTGTATTATTTGTTTTTGTATTCTTCTATTACTTTTTCTATTAATTCTGGTGTTGCTTTTCCATAAACTTCTTCATTTACTGTAAATACTGGTGCTAATCCACATGCTCCTATACATCTTGTTGCTTCTAGTGAAAACTTCCCATCTTCTGTTGTTTCTCCTACGTCTATTTTTAGGATTTCTTTTGCTTTATCTAATACTTTCTCTGAGCCCTTAACAAAACATGCTGTCCCTAAACATACTGCTATATTATATTTCCCTTTTGGTTTTAATGTAAATCTTGCATAAAATGTAATTACACCATAAATTTCAGCAAGTGGAATGTCTAAATATTCTGAAATCGCCATTTGTGCATTTTTTGGAATATATCCATAATGTTCTTGAACTTCATTTAGTATTTGTATTAAGTTGCTTTTATCTTTTGAATATTTATTTAGTATTTTATCCATGGCTTCATTTTTATTATTACCGCAACTACAATTGCACCCCATTGTTTCACCTCCTATTTTTGGATTTTTTCTTCAAATCTATCTTTTTTGATTTCTTTTGGTACTTCTATTGGGTATTTTCCTGTAAAGCATCCCATACAAAAGTCTTCCATCTTACATCCCTTTGATATCTTTTTTAAGTTGTCTATACTTAAATATTCTAATGTGTCTGCCCCTATAATTTCTCTTATCTCTTCGACTGTTCTTCCATTTGCAATTAAGTTTTCTTTGCTATCTATGTCTGTTCCGAAATAGCATATATCTATAAATGCTGGTGCTGCAATTCTTAAATGAATTTCCTTTGCACCTGCTTTTCTAAGAGTTTTTATTATTCCTATTAACGTATTTC
>OIYV01001587.1_pt1 | contig 10721 bp, 10 predicted proteins | sample 1588251 | NCBI WGS metagenome assembly OIYV01 (sample SAMN03283282) | human gut metagenome | biome: human-associated habitat; material: feces | host: Homo sapiens | place: Peru | collected 2012
AATATTTTCTATTTTTCTCTTCAATCAAGCTATTTATTATTTAAATTATGGATTTGTCCCATCTTGTTTAAAAACTCGAAACTTAAAAGCTATAAGAAAGGATAATTAGATGGAAAAAGTTATAATATATACAGATGGAGCTTGTTCGGGAAATCCGGGACCTGGTGGATGGGCTGCTATTTTAATGTATAAAGATAAACAAAAAGAAATTTCTGGAGGTATGAAAAACACAACTAATAATGTAATGGAATTAACAGCAGTAATAGAAGGATTAAAAATGCTAAAATATGCTTGTGAAGTTGATTTATATAGTGATAGTGCTTATGTAGTAAATGCTTTTTTACAAGGATGGATTTATAATTGGGTAAAAAAAGGATGGAAAACTTCAGGAAAGGAACCAGTAAAAAATAAAGAAATCTGGCAAGAATTATATGATTTAACAAAAATACATAAAGTTAATTTTATAAAAGTTAAAGGGCACAGTGATAATAAATATAATAATAGATGTGATGAATTAGCCAGAAAGGCAATAAAAGAATTATAATTGATAACAAAATATTACAATTTTATGACATATAACAAAAATATTGAAATGTTTTGTAATATTAAGTATAATAAAAATGGGTACAAATGGACAAAAGAAAAATGCTTATAGCGTTTTTGTAAGTTAACTTGTTAGATAGTTAACTTAAAGGAGGAAACAAATGGAGAACTTTGCAGAATATATTTTAAATGAAGAAGATTTGATGCAAAAAATGGAAATTACATATTATTTATCAAGAAAGAAGAGAATTTTATTTGATAAATCAATTATATTTAAAACAGAAATAGCAAGAGCTTTTTTAAATTATGCTAAACTAGATGTAGATAAAAATCTTGTATTGACAGCATGTTTGTTGTGTAATTGTAAAAAAGTCGAAAACGCTCAAAATATAGAAAGTGTACATACATATGCTAAAAGAGGAGCGGAATATTTAGCTACACTTGGTTTTGAAAAAAATTTTTGTAATATTTGTGAACAAGTTAATAGATATAGTTATTCTAATCCAAGGAGTCGAGAAGGCGATATATTGGAATTAGTTGATGAATATGGAGGATTACTTTTAGATAGACCAGAGAGAAGTGGATTTAAACCAGATGAGGCACTAGTGTTATTAGAATATAGAAATTTAAAAGACTATTACAATCAATATTTAGAGGAATTTAAAAGTTTTGTTAATTTTATGGAAGAAATCAATGTAAGTGAATTAGTTAATATGACAGCATTAAAAAGACTAGTAAAAATTTATAATGAAACAGAAGATGTTGTAAAATTCATGAAAGAAGTAGGATATACATATCAACCAAAATTAGATAAACTTATGGAAAAACATATGGCTGAAGTAACAAAAGAAATGTTTAAAAAAGTAGATGATCCAAATAGGCCATTATTTAGTCAAGAAACAACAAGAAAGATAATGAATCATATAAGAGAAGAATCAATGGCAGAAGTAGAAGTAAAGGAGAAATAGAAATGTACGAAATATTTGCTGACTTACATGTTCACATAGGTAGAAGTGAAAGTGGAAAACCAATTAAAATAACAGCTGCAAGATCATTAAATTTTGCTAATATTGCAAAGGAATGTGCAGATAGGAAAGGTATAAATGTAGTAGGGATAATAGATTGTGCTTCACCTTATGTAATAGAAGATATAGAGAATTTTTTGAAAACAGGAGATGCTTACGAACTAAAAGATGGAGGAATTATTTATAAAGATAAAGTATGCATTCTTTTAGGTAGTGAAGTAGAGACTTCAGAAAAAGGAAGAAACGGAAAATGTGGAAGTGCGCATAATATTTGCTTTTTCCCATATTTAAAAGACATAAAAGGGTTCTCAAATGAATTAAGCCATCATTTAAAAAATATTACATTAAGTACACAAAGGACTGACTTGTCAGGATATGAATTAATTGATATTGTGGAAAAATACAATGGAATTTTAATTCCAGCACATGTTTTCACACCACATAAAAGTTATTATGGAAATTGTACTGATAGATTAGAAAACGTTTTTAAGGAAAAATTTGACAAAATATTTGCAATAGAGCTTGGATTAAGTTCAGATACATATTTAGCAGATACCATTTCAGAATTAGAAACAAGAACTTTTTTAACAAATTCAGATGCACATTCTTTACCAAAAATAGCAAGAGAATACAATAAAATAGCAGTAGAAGATATATCTTTTAAAGAAATTGTAAAAGCACTAAAAAAAGAAGATGGAAGAAAAGTTATAGCAAATTATGGATTAGATCCAAAACTTGGAAAATATCATAGAACCTATTGTGATGATTGCCAAAAGTCTATAGAAACTAAAGAACCAGTAGAAAAGTGTCCAATGTGTGGTGGAAAAAATGTTACATTTGGAGTATTTGACAGAATAGAACTAATAAAAGACAAACAACAAACTAAAAGTCCAAAAGATAGACCACCATATATTTACCAAATTCCTCTTGGTTTTATACCAGGAGTTGGAGGAAAGACAATTTCAAAATTGTTAAATACCTTTGAAACAGAAATGAACATTTTACACAAGTTGTCAAAAGATGATATAGAAATGGTAGTAGGAGAAAAAATAGCCAATAATATAGAAAATGCTAGAAACGGAAATGCTAAAATTCACTCTGGAGGTGGAGGAGTTTATGGTAAGGTTTCAGTAAAGTAATAAAATTAATTTTATAATATAAAATAGAGTTCTAAAAATCTCTTTATCGAATACACATTATGTATAAACGATAAGGAGATTTTTTATGAGAGACAAAGGAATTAAAATAAGAGATACTTTAAAGCAACATATTTTAAATAATAAAAAAGAATATATAATTGTTATGTTATTTTTTTTGGTAGGTATATTTTTGGGAGTATTTTTTGTTAATAATATACAAGAGACGCAAAGAATGGAGATAAGCTCATATCTAACTAATTTTATAGAAAAAATGAAAACAACAGAAAATTTAAATTATATGGATTTGTTAAAAAATAGCATAGGACAAAATATATTGCTTGCTATTATGATTTGGTTTTTTGGAACTACAGTAATTCGGGATACCAGTAGTTTTTGGAATTGTATTTTATAGAGGATTTTGCTTAGGATATACTATATCTGTATGTGTATCTATTTTAGGAATAGGAAAGGGAATACTTTTTACATTATTAAGTTTAGTACTACAAAATTTAATTTTTATACCAGCTACATTAGCTTTAGCAGTTAGTGGATTTAAATTGTACAAATCAATTATTAGAGATAATAGAAAGGAAAACATAAAGTTAGAAATTGTAAGGCATACTATATTTTCTTTTATTATGTTGATATTATTATTGCTATCATCTGTGATTGAAATATTTGTATCTACGAATCTTTTAAAAATTTTTATAAAATATTTTTAAAAAAACTTAAAAATGTATTTACTTTTTTAGAATTGTTTGATATAACATATATAGTTTATGTAAATATAAAAAATTAAATATAGGGGTAGTGAAATAATGGAAAGACAATTAAAATATTTTTTTGATTTTTTGGAAAATGATAAAAAGTTATCAGATAATACATTACAATCATATAAAAGAGACTTAAAACAATTCAAAAGATATATAGAAGCATGTGAAATTAACTATAACCATGTAAAAGAAGAAGACATAAAAGATTATATAAAAGAACTTCAAGAAGAAGGAAAAAAAGCATCAAGTATATCTAGATGTATAGCTTCAATTAGGTCATTTTATCAATTTGTACTAAAAAGAAAAAAGATAAAAGTAGATCCTACAGCTAATATACAATCTCCAAAAATAGAAAAAAGAGTACCAAGTGTTTTAACATCAAAAGAAGTTGAATTATTATTAGATCAACCAAAAGATGTTGATTTAAAAGGAACTCGTGATAAAGCAATGTTAGAATTTGCTTATGCGACAGGAATGAGAGTAACAGAAATTATATCTTTAAATATAGATGATGTTAATTTAGAAGAAGGATATGTAACTTGTAAGACAGGAAATAAACAAAGAACAATACCTTTAGGAACAATGTCATTAAAAGCATTAAAAGAATATGTTAACGAAGCTAGACCATATTTAATTAAAGATGAGAATGTTAAATCATTATTTGTTAATATAAATGGAAAAAGATTAACACGACAAGGATTTTGGAAAATAGTTAAATATTATAAAGAACAAGCTCATATAACTAAAGACATTACACCACACGTTTTAAGACATTCATTTGCAACACATTTATTACAAAATGGTGCAGACTTAAAAGCTATACAAACAATGCTTGGTCATTCAGATATATCATCAACACAAGTATACATGCAATTCCAAGATGAAGGATTAAAAAATGTGTATAGAAACACACATCCAAGAGCATAATATATAATATATACATAATACGCTAATGATAAATATAATTATTTTAAGAGGGAGTAGCTTGAAAACTACTAATCAACAATTCGAAATTTCTGGTTAGTAACCTAGTTTTATATTTTATAAAAAGGTAAGCAAGACTTTTAAAAATATTTAGGCAATTTACTGTCTAAATATTTTTGAAAGCCTTTTTTTATGCTTTACAATTCCCAACTAACCCACTGAATATTAAAATTACCAAAAACCATAATATAAATAACATCCCTACATTACCAATCAAACACTTGCCACCCAAAAAACTATAGAGTAGGCAAAATAAAATATATTAAAATGTAGTGGATGCGCAGTTTGGGAGCGCGAGCACCCACACATTTTAACACCCCAAAACGACCAGCAAAGAAACGGAATTTTAATATATTTTATTTTGCCGGCCCACTGCAAAAGCATAATTAAATTTTATTTTGCGTCCCATTGCAAAAGCACAATCAAAAGACCTTAACCAAAAATTTCAAAAAAAAGTTGTAATCCCCACAACACATATGATAAAATTTCAACAATACTGAGAGGTGATTTTTAGTGTAAAAATATCTTACAAAAATTAATAAAACATTTGAAAAATAAGGGAGGATTTAATAATGAAAAAAAATTGGTACAATAAGTCCAAAGAAGAGGTACTAAAAGAATTCAATATACAAGAAGAAAACGGTTTATCAGATTCGCAAGTAGCAAACAATCGCGAAAAATATGGTTATAATGAATTACAAGCTCAAAAGAAAAAGAGTTTGTTTATAAAATTCTTAGAACAGTTCAAGGATTTTATGATTATAGTTCTTATTATAGCAGCCATCATTTCAGGTGTTATAGGATATATTGAAGATGGAAGCATTACAGATTCAATAATCATTTTAATAGTGGTTATAGTAAATGCTATAATCGGTGTAGCTCAAGAAGCAAAAGCTGAAAAATCTTTAGAGGCATTACAAAAATTAAGTAGCCATTCAGCAAAAGTAGTAAGAAATGGTAATTTAACTGTAGTTCCATCAAAAGACTTAGTCCCAGGAGATATAGTAGTCTTAGACACTGGCGATTTTGTTCCAGCAGATTTAAGAATTATAGAAGCTATTAATTTAAAATCACAAGAAGCATCATTAACTGGTGAATCTGTTCCATCAGAAAAAAGTGCTGTAGTAATAGAGGAAGAAAAAGTTGGTGTTGGTGATAGAGATAATATGCTATTTTCTTCTAGTTTAATAACATATGGTAGAGGAAAAGGAATAGTTGTTGAAACAGGTATGAATACTGAAGTCGGAAAAATTGCAGGTATTATAAGTAATACAGTTAAATCTGAAACACCACTTCAAACTAAATTAAATAAATTAGGTAAAACATTAGGAATAGCAGCTTTGGCAATTTGTGTAGTCATTTTTATAATTGGTTTATTATATGGAAAAAATGCAATGGATATGTTCATGACAGCAGTAAGCCTAGCAGTTGCAGCAATTCCAGAAGGTTTAGCTGCTGTATCTACAATTGTTTTAGCTATAGGTGTTCAAAGAATGGTTAAGAAAAACGCCATAATAAAAAAATTACCAGCTGTTGAAACATTAGGAAGTGCTACAGTAATTTGCTCAGACAAAACAGGTACTTTAACACAAAATAAAATGACAGTTGAAAAAGTTTTCTATGATGGAAAACTAGTTGATATGAAAGATATAAAAGATGAAGACATAAAAGATGATTTAGAAAGATTAACATATATAAGCATGTTATGTAATGATACAAAAGTAAGTGCAAGTAATGAGTTAACAGGTGATCCAACAGAAACAGCATTAATTGACATGGGATTCAAATTAAATTTTGCACCAGATTTTTATGTATCATATCCAAGAGTTGAAGAGGTTCCATTTGATTCAAATAGAAAATTAATGACAACAGTTCATCAAAGAGGAAATAAATATTTAGTATATACTAAAGGTGGAGTTGATGAATTATTAAAAAGATGTAACAAGTATTTATTTAATAGTGAAATAAAAGAAGATTTAGGAAATTACAAACAAGAAATTTCTATTCAAAATGAAGAAATGGCAAAAAATGCATTAAGAGTATTAGCAATGGGATATAAAGAATTAGATCATATGCCATCTAAAGAAGAAATGAAAAACATTGAGTCTGATTTGATTTATGTTGGTATGGTAGGAATGATAGATCCACCAAGAGAAGAAGTAAAAGTGGCTGTTGCAAAATGTAAAACAGCAGGAATAAAAACTGTTATGATTACTGGTGACCACAAAATTACAGCAACAGCTATAGCAAAAGCATTAGGAATTATGGAAGATGGAGATGAGGCTATAACAGGTAATGAATTAGATGAAATGTCTGATGATGAACTAATAAAAAGAGTTAGAAAAATTTCAGTATATGCAAGAGTTTCACCAGAACATAAAGTTAGAATAGTTAAAGCATGGCAAGCAAACGGTGAAACAGTAGCTATGACAGGTGATGGTGTAAATGATGCCCCAGCATTAAAAACAGCTGACATTGGTTGTGCAATGGGAATAGTAGGTACAGATGTTTCAAAAGAAGCGGCAGATGTAATTTTAACTGATGATAATTTCTCTACAATTGTTTCTGCAGTTGAAGAGGGAAGACGTATATATGGAAACATTTTAAAAGCAATACAATTTTTATTATCAAGTAATGTTGGAGAAATTATTATATTATTTATAGCTATTTTAATAGCACCATTACTTTCTAAACAATTTGGAATAGATATAAGTTTAATAGAACCATTATTACCAATTCATATTTTATGGATAAACTTAGTAACAGATTCATTACCAGCTTTAGCATTAGCAGTTGATCCAGCTGAAAAAGATATAATGAATAAAAAGCCAAACAAAAAAGAAAAAGGCATATTTACAAAAGGAATGACATGGAGAATTGTATATCAAGGATTAATGATAGGTTTATTAACATTAGCAGCATTTATAATAGGTTTAGGAACAAAAAATGTACCACAAGTAGAAGGTATGACAACAGAACAAGTACGTGTTTCAATAGGTCAAACAATGGCATTTATTGTTCTTGCTTTATCAGAATTAGTTCATGTATTTAATATTAGAAATAATAGTAAATCTATATTTAAAACTGGTATATTTAATAATGGTAAACTAATACTTGCAATTTTAGTATCTGCTTCATTAATGTTTGTTGTATTATTAGTGCCTGCTTTAAGAAATATATTTAGTATAGTTCCAATGCCAGTTGAAAATATTGTTGAAACAATTTGCCTAGTTTTTGCTCCTGCGGCTATTGTTGAAATATTTAAGTTATTTAAAATCAATACAATTAAAGGTGAATAATATACAAATATAAAAGGAGGAATATCTATATGAGTTTAGAAGAAATTAAAAATGCATTATTAAATAAACAATTAATAATATCAGTTCTTACAGTTATAATATCAATAATGATACTTATGTTATTTAAAAGAATTATAAATAGAAGAATAAAAATAATAGAAAAGCAAAAAATGCATAATTATAGAAAAAGAAAAACATATTTAAAATTATTAAATCATATTTCAAATTATGTAGTAATAATATTTGATTTAATATTTGTTTTACAAATATATGGAATTAATGTAACATCAATAGTAGCAGGACTAGGAATAGTATCTATTATAGTAGGTTTAGCTCTACAAGATGCATTTAAAGACATAATTATGGGATTTAATATAATTGTAGATAATTATTTTTCAATAGGTGATGTAATAAGAATTGGTGATGTAGAAGGAAAAGTTCTGGAACTAGGGTTAAAAGCTACAAAAATTAAAGATATTAATACAGATGGAATTTTAGTAATTGCTAATAGAAACATTACTCAAGCATTAAATATTTCAAATGTAATGGATATAGATATTCCAATTGGATACAATGAAAACACACAAAAAATTGAAAAAATAATAGATGAAATAATTGTAAAAATAAAAGAAAATAATAATATTGAAGATGCAAAATATGTTGGAATTAATAAGTTTGGAGATTCTGCAATATATTATAAAATAAGACTATGGTGCAAACCAGAAGATAAATTTACTGTAAAAAGATTTGTATTAAGAACTATAAAATTAGATTTAGATAAAAATGAAATTGAAATACCATATATGCAAGTTGATGTTCATAATAAATAAAAATGTTGTAAATATTAAATATAAAAATGGTAAATAAAAGAGTTATTTGAGTAGAAAATTAGTGAACAATAAAAAGACTGTTAGAATTATGATATTGCATAATTCTAACAGTTTTTGTTATATAATAAATTTTATTAAACTACATATAAATAAATAGAAAAAAATTGTAAAATACTGCCTGCTAGTACAAAAAAGTGCCATATTGAGTGCATGTATTTTATTTTTTTACCAAGACCAAATATTATAGCTCCTATTGTGTAAATTATTCCACCTAAAACTAAAAGAACTATTCCATTTTTATCAACACAATTACATATATCTTTAAAAGCAAAAATAATTAACCACCCCATACATAAATAGCATATCATAGATAAAATTTTATATTTTTCTAAATTAATGGCATTTAATGTTATTCCTAAAATTGTAACAGACAATATAATAGAAAAAATTGTCCAACCTAAAGCACCATTTAAAGAAACTAAAACATATGGTGTATAAGAACCAAATATTAGTAAAAATATACTACAATGGTCAAATACTCTAAACACTTTTTTTGCTTTACATGTTGGTTTGAAACTATGATATAAAGTTGACATTGTGTATAAAATAATTAGCATTGTTCCATATAAACATGAGCTTACAACAGCTATTGCGTTATGATGTTTCGCAGATGCAACTACTGTTAATACTAATGCTGCAATACTAAGAAGTGCACCAATCCCATGAGAAATTGCACTTATTAGTTCTTCAGATAAAGAATATTTTGGAATTGATATTTCCTTTTTTAATTTGTTGTTCATAATAAATTTCATTCCTTTCCAAAGGCATACATTCAATTTGAAATTATAATTTTTCTCAAACTAAATCTCCTTTAAACAAAACACTTAATAATTAAATTAGTAACTAAATAATGAACTAAATTAATAATTAAATTTGTAATTTATTATATCATATGTATTATATGATATATGACTAAAGAGTCGGTGATTAGGATTAAATGTGTACAATTATTCGTCAGAAAAGCATTGGTAGAAAGTTGCTTTTTTTAATATTTTAAATTATAATAATAAATAATAGATAATAGAGGAGGATTGAGATATTATGAAAAATAAAAGAATTATTTATGCTATTGTAGCATCCGTGATAATGATAGGTGTTATTATTATCGTTGTTATAAAAAATAAAAATCCAGAATTAAAGGATCATACGGTTTGTGAGCCAAAAACAATAATGGAACAAATATTAGCAACTAATCCAGATAAAAAATATTTAAAATTAAAAGGTGGAGAAATATTAAACGAAGATACTAATTTTAGTGAATATGCCTTTATAAGTAATAATTCAATATATATTTTCGATCCTCAAAAATTAGATAACGGAGAATTTGAATATAAAAAGGTATATGACATAGATAAAAATATTAAGGTTATGAATATTAGACCAAACTATGGAGCAGACATTAAATTTATTGATTATAATGATACATTATATACATTACATGATGAAAATTTAGATAATAAAGTTAGAGATAGCTATGATATGTATCTAAATGCAGATTATAAACTTAGTGATTATCTTAAATGGGAATATTCAACTTCTTTTCTTGGCAAAAAAATTGATTATGACTTTATGTCTAATTATGTTTATGTAAAAGATAATATTTTATATAGATTATTATATAATTCTAATGATAAATACCCAACTATTGATAAAGTTAGTGGTAATTATGAAGGTGAGAAAGTAATTAGAATATACAATGAGAGAATACTTAAAACTGATAAAGGTTTCTATGAGATAATGAGTTATTTTGATACTAATTTAAATAAAACAGTTACAACCACTGTTAAGATTAATATGTTAACTAAATACTATGATGAAATATTAACATTTACATATAAATATGTAGTTTTAAAAGATTATACTCTTATACCTATAAATGATGTTATGGAAAACAGAGTGAGAGATTACTCATATGATTCTTTTATGAGTGGATTTAATTATATGAATGAAGTTAAGTATGAGGAATAAAGAACTACTTCAATAGTAGTTCTTTATTAAATTTATTCAAGAATTGGTGGAATAAAATTCTCAATTGCATTTCGTAGTTTTGGATGATGAATTACAAAAT
>OIYV01001588.1_pt1 | contig 10717 bp, 12 predicted proteins | sample 1588251 | NCBI WGS metagenome assembly OIYV01 (sample SAMN03283282) | human gut metagenome | biome: human-associated habitat; material: feces | host: Homo sapiens | place: Peru | collected 2012
TGCCCGGCTTGTTCTGCAGATCCATCAGCTGGTGGTCGATCATAAAGTCGATGAACTCGCCGGTTTCCGGGCTGATTTCGTGGTACATCTTCTGAGCGGTTTTGACCATGAAGGCATCGTCGCCCGCAGGCTCAGCGTTGCCGTCCGGGAACACCATCTTCTCATCGTGCCACATGACATGGTCGAGGCTAAGGCGCTTTGCCTGCGCATCGTAGAGCTTCTGGCACAGCGGCACAAGGAAGGTGCGGACCTGTTCGCGGAAGGATGCTACCTCTTGCTCGCCATAATCCGTGCGGCCCTGCTCCAGATAGCCCAGGGGGATATAGTTCTCAAAGCCCAGGTTCTTGCCCATCTGATTGCGGATACGGATCAGCTCATCCCATATCTCCTCCAAACGGGGCTCGTTGCTCTCGTAGAACTTGGAGTACGCCTTGACAGCAGCGGCGCGGACGGTGCGGTCGGGGTGCTCAAAATACTTCTGTACGCCGTAGAGATTCAGTGTCTTGCCGTCGAAGGGGATCTCGGCGGTGGCCATGATCTTCTGATACTCGTTGGTCAGGCGGGCCTCCTGCTGGCGCAGGGGGATATTGGCCTCGCAGAACTGCTTCTTCTGCAGGTCGATGGAGACGAAATACTGCTTGCCGAGCTCCCGCTCAATGTCGGGGCGGAAGGGGCTGGCGGCAATGGCCTCGTTCAGCGCCACCTCAGCGGCGCCGAGGGTGGGCAGGGTGTCCTGCAGGTAGTGGATCTCCGCTTCATAGAAGGTGTCGCGGGTGTCCAGAGTATGGCGTATGTGGGCGATGGCGTACTGGGTGAACAGTTCACAGGCGGCGCGGTCCATCTCGAAGAGCAGCGCACGCAGCGCATCGTAGCTCTCCGCGTGCTCCACAGCGTCCTTCCACTGGGCCAACTGGGCGCGGCGCGCTTCCAGGTCGGGACGCTTGTACTCCAATGTTGAGAATTTGTAGTTTTCCATAATGTCTATCTCCTTATTAAATTCTCTGCGCAGTATTCTGCAAGCGCGTATTTATATCTCTTGCTTTACACCAATATCGTTGCGGCATCCTTGTAATCCCCCAATTCCTGCAGGCAGTCGCGGGCCGCATATGCGTCCCCTTTGTGCAGCAGGGAAATGGCCTTCTCATATGGCCGATTGTTGTTCACCTGCACGGAGCAGTAGTGTAGACCGTGGTGTCTTTGGTATCTTTTGGCTGCGATGTATGATTTTCCTCCATCACCGCCTGGAATTCTTCGGGGTACTTGCCCCATCGGTCTGCGGAAAGAGAATTGGACTGCAGCAGGGCGTAAAGGTGCTCTGCGAGCGCCTGCCTGCCGAGGGCCACAGCCGCTTTAAGCAGTTTCAACTGCAAGTCACATACGCAGGCGCTCCGAAATACCATTTGGGCGAGGACATCATCCGCCTGCATAGCGTCCAGCAGGGGGACAAAATCTTCGGCATCAAAGGCAAGGTGATCCCACAAAAAGTCTATTTCCTCAAAGAAATCATCTGCACGGCAGGGATCTGATAATGGCTCCTGCTTTTCCGGCAGGGAGCGCCACATGGTGATGGCTCTCTGCGGGTCGGCATGATAAATTTCCTCCAGCAGTTCTGAGCCGGACATATTGAAAAGGTCTGCGCGCTCATACTCGTTCTTCAGCTCCGGGAACTGCGCCACGATCTGCGTCACGGCGGAGTCGTCGTAATCCATGGGATCGGCCTTTTCGCCGCGAAGCCGCTTCCAATGCGTGGTGAAGTACCCTAAGTAACGGTTGTCGCGTGTGTCCCCCTCGTCTCCCGCGAAGAGGGAGGCCAACGGCAGCAGGCTGCGCAGTGTTTTCTGTTTTCATTATACAGCCTCTGTCGGAGGAAGTAAACCACCATCGCAGGTGTTCAGCAGTCCGCGAGGTTACTGCGCATGAAAATTGTGTATCGGTCTCGCGGCTACTTACTATTTGAGCATGAATATCGATCTGCATCCTGGCTTAAGATCCTTGCTTATAATAATAGATTAACAGGCCAAAATTTGGGAGAAGAGCCATCAAACATCGGTATCCCCCTTTACATTTTAAGGGTTAAGCATCGTCGCACCTGACAATATTTTGACCTTTTTGCGTCCCGAAAACCGGACAATTAGTTTTTCAGAGCCGTAATCGGCACGACAAAAACTCCATCCGGCCGCTGATAGGCGGCGTTCGCCATGCCGCACAGTACGCAGAGCACGGCGGGTGGCTTGCCCTTGGCATCATCTGTGATTTGTTTCTTTATCTCCAAAAGATTTGCTGCCGCAGCGTCGATCTGGTTAGCACCCAACTTGATCTCGAAAGCGCACCATTGTCCATCCGACAATTCAATTACCGCGTCTATCTCCTGGCTCTTGTAGTCCTGATAGTGGTATAGGCTTGCGCCGAAAGATTCCGCATAAATACGAAGATCCCTCGCACACAGGGCTTCAAACAAAAAACCGAGCGTTTCCAGATCACCCAACAGTCTGGCAGGGGTTGCCTTCAGCAGCGCACAGGCCAGCGACGGATCGGAGAAATGTCGCTTTTCCGCTTGCTTTACCCGGACGGATGAGCGAATACCGGCAGAGAACGGTGGTTGATTATCCGTGATGAACAGCCGCTTGAAAACATCCAAGTATGCCGCTACTGTGTTGCCGTCAATATCCTCATCATCCGCAGCTTTAATATCCTTCATCAAGGTCTTATTCGTGACAGTGGTGCTCTCGTTCCGTGCCAGCGAACGCAGCAGCAAACGCATTTTCTGCGTATCACGCTTTACGCCATCTATGCGGTACACATCATCGTCAATGACGGCGTTCAAGTATTCCGCAGGAAGCAGCATCGCCTGCTCCAGCGGCAGTCCGAGACTCCCGGGCCAGCCGCCGCGGAGGATCAGCTCGATCAGCTTCCTGAGATCTACATCGCCGGTCATAGCAGGAGCAAATTCACCGTGACACAGCTTTTCCAAAGAGACCTTGCCGCTGGAATCGCCGGACTCATATAGCGACATCGGACGCATCCTTTTCGCAACATCGTTCAGTCTGATTTTTGAAATTCATTCAGTCAGATTTTTCGTTTTAACGCTCTAAGTTGCAACTAAGCCGCCTGATTTGAAATCGGGCGACTTTCATGTTGCAGACACGCATAATCGTTGCCTTTGTGGGCTAAAATACAAGCGCATCGTATTTTGGCCTAAAACCGATTGATTTTCCCTCTTTCTTAGGCTATAATATAGGTGCATCGTATTTTAGCCAAAAGGAGGCGGAGCAATGTATATTGAGAGACAGCTTGAAAAGAAGTTTATTGCAATCAATGAGGAGTACGCTTGTGTGCTGCTGACTGGCCCGCGTCAGGTCGGAAAGTCCACCATGCTGCGGCATCTGATGGAGGGGACGGCACGAGCCGAGGTTTCGCTGGACGATTTGGAGGAGCGCAGGCTTGCCAAAACCGATCCTGCCATGTTCTTGAAGCTGCATCCCGCGCCGGTTCTCATCGATGAGGTTCAGTATGCACCGGAGCTGTTTTCGTATATCAAGATCGCCGTGGATAACGGCGCTGCACCCGGCTCCTACTGGCTGACCGGTTCTCAGGCGTATCGCCTGATGGAACTGGCACAGGAATCCTTGGCCGGAAGAACCGCCATTCTTCATATGTCTGCACTGTCACAGTCGGAGCTTTGCGGTGCAATGGAGGTTTCACCCTTTTCGTTGGAGCTTGACGAATTGCAGAAGCGCAAGGCGTTGCTTTCCCCAGCCACACCGAATGAGATATACCAGCGGATTTGGGACGGCGCACTCCCCGGCCACAGAAGCGGCAAGTATAAAGACCGGGATGTGTTTTACAGCAGCTATATTCAGACCTATATCGACCGGGATGTGTCCACCGATATTCCCGGTGTGGATAAGGTGATGTTTGCCGACTTCATTCGCGCTGCCGCCTGCAGAAGCGGCCAGATGCTGAACCTGCATGACATCGCCGGAGATGTGGGCGTCAGTGACGATACCGCAAAGCGCTGGATGAAGGAGCTTGAAAAATCGGGGATCGTGTTCTTCCTGCACCCCTACTCCAACAATCTTCTGAAGCGGACGATCAAAACGCCGAAGATGTATTTCTTCGATACAGGGCTGGTCTCCTATCTGACCCGGTACTCAAGCCCCGAAATTCTGATGAACGGTGCGATAAACGGAGCAATTTTAGAAAACTATGTTGTGTCGGAAATCATCAAGACCTACAGCAACAGCGCCAAAGATTGCCTGCTGCATTATTACCGGGACAAGAACAGCAACGAGATCGACTTGATTATGGAGAGCGACGGTCAGCTGCACCCCATCGAGATCAAAAAAAGCATCAACCCGCCCACACAAATTACGGGCGCTTTCAAGCTGCTGGATAAGGCCTCCGTACCGAGAGGGACAGGCGCGATCATCTGCCTTCGGGAGACATTGAGCGCAATCGACAGCAGCACATACATTGTCCCCGTGTGGATGATCTGATTTCGTTCCAAAAACAAATATTCTATACACAGCCGCTTGGTTTCAGTGCGAAATCAAGCGGCTGTTTCTATAGAGCGTGTTATCCCAAAAACATAAATGAAGGAGGAAGCAAAATGACAAACGAAGAACTGAACACCGCTTTATATAAGAAGGTGTTCGCAGAACAGGAGCAGTATCGGGAGTGGCTGCTTTCCCAGCCGCCCAATGAAATCCTGAACCACTGCTACGAGTACACGGTACGGGAGGACATTGTGCTGGCGCTGGAGGAATACGACCTATCCGATAAGCAGTGCAAGGCGCTCCTGAAGTCGCCCAGTCCCCTTGCGGATGTGTTCAAGGACTTCGAAAAGCGGGAGACCGACCACATGGACAACATCCGGGACACCATCGAGTGCCGAGCCAATGCGGTCATCCGGGCCGATTTTCTGAGAGACCGGCGTGAAGCGAGGTGATGCCCTATGCGCTATATTGCTGCGGAGGATGTTGCCAAGGCAAAGGAAATGGACCTTTTGACTTACCTCCGCAATTATGAACCACAAGAGCTCGTCCATGTATCCGGAAACACCTACTGCACCAAAGAGCACGACTCCCTGCGAATCAGCAACGGCAAGTGGTGCTGGTTCTCTCAGGGCATCGGCGGCAGATCGGCGCTGGACTATCTCATCAAGGTGAAGGGCATTCCTTTCACGCAGGCAGCAGAAATCATTCTCGGACGGGAGGCAGAAAAGCCTCCCGTTTTCTATCGTCAGAAGGAACGAAAGCACACGGAGCTGCTGATGCCGGAGCTGTCCGAAACGACAGAACAGGTGGAGAAATATCTGTACGGTCGAGGGATTCATCCGGTCATCATTCACTACTGCATAGAGAATAAGCTGCTCTTTGAGTCTGCAGATTACCACAATGCGATGTTCGTAGGGTACGACAAGGACGGCAAAGCGAGATATGGCGCTCTGCGCAGCACCGTCGGCAGCTACAAGGGCGAGCTGACCGGCAGTGACAAGCACTTCTCTTTTTTCTTGGCGGGTAAGCCGAATCCGGAGCACATTCATGTGTTTGAATCCGCCATTGACCTGCTGAGTTTTGCAACCTTGGCACTGCTTGCCTGGCGCGACTGGAAAAGCGAAACCTATTTGTCTTTAGCCGGTGTGTTCCAAACCAAGCGAGAGAATGTTGTGCCGATGGCCTTGAGCAGATTTCTTGACGAACACCCCTCTGTCCGCAAAATCCATCTGCATCTGGACAACGACGCCGTCGGACGAGGCTCTGTGAAAGGAATTGTTGGCGGGCTGCAGGGAAAATACCAGGTCTATGACGAGCCGCCCGCCCATGGAAAAGATGTAAATGACGAGCTGAAAATCCGTGTAGGACTTATGAGAGAAAGAAAGGAGCGGGAACGCACATGAACATTGCAATTTATCAGATCAACCCGGACCGGGACGAGAACAATGTGGCCTTTTTGAACTATGAAAATCTGGAGCGCTTTCAGGGCTCTGCCGCGCTTCGCAGCGAGATCTACGACAAGGTGTTTGAGGGCGAGGTGGAATGCGGCACCCTGGAAGAAGTGTACCAAATGTTCAACCTTGACCATCCGGACGGATACCGGGGCAGGGCCCTTTCCGTTTCGGATGTGGTTGAGGTCGTAGGTGAGGAAAAATCCACCTTCCATTTCTGCGACAGTATCGGCTTTCGGGAAGTGGATTTTGACCCGGATATGACCGAGCCCCTGAAAGAGAAGAAAATCAAAGTGGTGCTCTGTGAACCGGGCAAGGTCGCCAGAGTTGCAGAGATCGGGACGGAGCTTTCCGATTTGCAGAGGGTGGTCGGCGGGCTGATCGAGCCCTATTATCCCTTTGAAGAGCAGGTCTGCATCGTCTGCAACGATGAAGGCAAGTACAACGGCATGCGGCCTTGCCGAGCCATCTACGGAGAAGACAGGGAGATGATGGACATTATCTTCGGCCCCTTTTTCATCTGCGATTGCAGCACGCCGTACTTCGGCTCCCTCAACAAGGAACAGCTGGAACGGTACAAGAAGCAGTTTCAGAATCCGGAGCACTTCTTTCGGGTCGGCGGGGAAATCAAGGCCGTTCCCTATAAGCCCGAAAAAGACCACGAGCGCTGATGGAGGTGATGGCATGAAGATGATCGACGATGTAATCATAATCGGAATCGACAGCGGCTACGGCAATATCAAAACCGCAAACTGCTGCTTCCCGGCAAGCGTTTCCACCTATGCCAAGGAGCCAGTGTTCAAGGAGAATCTGCTTGTCTTTGAAAGCAAGTTCTACCTGATCGGTGAAGGGCACAAGGAGTTCCTTGCGGATAAGACGAAAGATTTGGACTACTATGTGCTGGCGCTTGCGGCCATCGCACGGGAACTGAATATCCGAAAAATGACCTGCGGCAAAATCAGAATTGCGGCAGGTCTTCCTCTTACTTGGGTCAGTGGTCAGCGGGACGAGTTCAGGGACTATCTCTTGCAGAACAAAGCCGTAGACTTCTCGTTCCGAAATGTCTCCTACCATGTGGAGATCATGGGCGTGGATGTATTTCCCCAGGGCTTTGCGGCAGTGGCAGACCGGCTTTCTGACTTTCGGGGCGTAAACATGATCTGCGATATTGGGAACGGCACCATGAATATCATGTTCATCAATGACAAAAAGCCGGTTTCCGGGAATATGTTTACGGAGAAATACGGTACACACCAGTGCCTGCTGGCCGTGCGGGAGAATGTCATGCGTGCGCATCACACCACCGTGGATGAGGCGATTATCAACCGGGTGTTCCGCTTCGGTACGGCAGACATCAAGGAGGATTACCTGAAAACCATTACCGACACGGCCACCGATTATGTGGAGGGCATTTTTCAGAGACTTCGTGAGCACGAGTACAATCCGGAGCTGATGAGGCTGTATGTTCTCGGCGGCGGCAGCTGCCTGATCCGCAACTTCGGCGTGTACGATGCGTCCCGTGTGACCATCAACGATGACATCTGCGCTACGGCGAAGGGGTATGAATATCTCGCTGAGCTGAATGCCCGCAAAGGCAATTCGCGATGAGTTACAAGAGAATCAGTGTGCGTTTCAACATGGATGTGGATGCCGAGCGAAAAGCTTGGGAGATCATCCATGAAAAAGGAAATGGACTTGTCGGCAAAGAGGTTATCAGCGCAATCAATACTTCAAGAGAGCTTTCCGGCTTGGAAAAGATGATCAGAAAAGTCGTTTCTGAAGAATTGAAGAAAGCCATGTTTATTCCTTCTGAGCCGGCTGCCTGTAATCCCGAAACAGAAGAATCTGAAACCGATATACTGAATTTTCTTGAGACTTTTTAATGGCGCCAATTTGGAGCCATTTTTTCTTGTCCAAACAATCGGTGGCTCCAAAATGGAGCCACTTTGGAATGGAGGTGAAAACGATATGGAAAACGAAAAGCGCGCATTATCCTGGCGGGAGTTCGTGGAGTCCGGCTTTGACGGTCGTGAATATCAGTTCCCTGATTTTGATGGGACTTTTGCAGCAACGATCACCTGTAAACGCTGGGATAGGAACAAAAACCTGTTGGCATATCTTGATTTCGATGACGGAAGAAAGATCATGACATCAGCATGGAGCGAAAAGAACTATTTGGGTTTGGCTGATATTCCTCTGAATACCCGTGTAAGTGTTTCGTTCCAATTCTCTGCAAAGGGCGTTTCGTACCTCAGAAGTGTCGAAGTAATTTGAATCGTGGGGTTGGTGGCATTGTCTTAACAAGCAACGAATTGTGGGGCCACAATTCCGCTTGTCAGAGGGCAATGCCCCTGAAACCCCAGTAGAAAGGATGGCTATTTTGAAAAGAACACTTGAAATGAAAATCAGATTTACCAAGGCTGAAATTGATGCACTGAACAAGAAAGCAAAGAAAGCACAGATGTCGAGAGAGGGATATTGCCGTGCGGTGCTGAACGGTGCGACAGTTAAAGAAGCGCCGCCTGCGGATATTCCCCTGCTGCTTCGGGCCATGCGGCAGGCAGGGTACAATCTGGATCAGACCTTGAAGAGATTCAACTCCACCAATGTGCCGGATATGCCCCAGTTCAGAAAGGACTTGGAGGGAATCAGAGCCGCCACGAAAATGGTATCTGATGCGTACACCTCCGATTATCAGTAATGGCGGTTACATCAATCTGGCCCATAAAAGGACGGGTGGACAAGGTCATCAATTACGCCCGCAATCCGGAGAAAACGCATGACAAGGAAAAGCTCTCGGAGCTTCATGAAATCGAGGGCGTGGTGGAATATGCCGCCGATGAAATGAAAACCGAGAAAAGAGCCTATGTCACTTGTCTCAATCTTCATAGCGAGGAAACAGCGGCGCAGGAGTTCATGGAGACAAAGCGGCTGATGCATAATGAGGGCGGCAGGTCCTGCTATCACGGCTATCAGTCCTTTAAGGCAGATGAAGTGGACGCAGATACGGCACACAGCATCGGCGTTGCGCTTGCCAGAGAGTTATGGGGCGACCGCTTTCAGGTCGTAATCGCTACCCACTGCAACACCGGGCATTATCACAATCACTTTGTCGTAAACTCCGTTTCCGATGTGGACGGTAAGAAGTTCTATAACTCACCGGCGGATTACAGACGGATGCGGGAGGTCTCCGACCGGCTGTGCCGGGAGTACGGCCTGTCCGTCATAGAAAAGCCAAAGGAAAAGGGCGAAAAGGTTACCGAAATAATAAATTACCTTATGCAGCAGCCCTATGCCAATAATATTATAGAGAATAATATTATAAAATCATATGCGAAAGTTTATAAGTGTTATACACCGGCTATTAATATAAACGGTGTCGGAAATGTTGTTTCCGAAAACGAAATATATGACGCACCGCATAATGCGATTTTGCTGGGAGGGCAGATGAACCTTGTGGAATTAAATTATATTCATGATGTATGTCTTGAAACCTCGGACAGCGGAGCGATTTATGCGGGAGGTACATTTTCGGGACAGGGAAATGTTATAAGGTATAACTACTTTGAAAATATTTTAAGAAATGCTTTGGGGTATGTCAATAATGCAGTATATTTAGACAATATGTATTCTTCGGCAAAGGTTTACGGAAATATTTTTTATTCCTGTGAGAGTGCGGCTTTGCTTGGTGGAGGACGTGCAAATGAGTTTTATAATAATATAGTTATAGACTGTGCAAATTCAATTACGGTTGATGCGAGAGGAACGTGGAGTGATAGTTGGAAAGAAACTGCTCAAAACAGAGTCAATTCTTTAAAAAATGAATTTCCGTATTATAATCAAGGGATATGGAAAGAAAAATTTCCGCATTTGAGCAATGTGGAGGAAGATGAGCCGGAATTGCCAAAATATAATAAGGTTTATAATAACGTTTATTATAACAGTAAAGCAGAAAATATTGCGGATAGTGCGTATTTGTCCGGCACAATCAAAAAAAATATTTCGCTTACGGATAAAAAGGCATTTTTTGATTTTGATAATAAAATTTTTGTACCGGTAAAAGATGGTGAAGTTTATCAAAATATTCCTGATTTTGTGGATATTCCGTTTGAATTGATAGGAAAGACAAAGTAAATTTATAAGCATACTGTTTATCGAAAGGTTTTTGCACCTTTGAAAAAGTTTTTTAAATTTTTTTGAAAAATAAAAGTAGCCGGATGGAAACTTCAATCAAACAAGATTGAAAAGTTGTCCATCCGGCTATTTGGTAGCTCTTATCCGGCTCCGTTGCTCGGTATGTTATTTATGATGTTTATTAAAATTCAAAACTATTGAAACTATATTTTTGCAATGCGGACATTTGATACTAACCTCGCCTGTGGAATTGTCCTCTGCATCTAAGGCTCTTTTCTTGCAAATTGGGCATTTAATTTTTCGTTTCATATATAATCCTCCTTATATAAGCGTTATATTGTTAGCAAATCAGCGAACATAAATTTAAAAATATTAGGTCAAATATATAACGAAAAATTTGACCCAACACTTTTAATTATCCGAATATTTGAGGGCAAATGCCCAGATTTTTCAATCGTATCGAAACGGCGGTAGCTGATACCTGAAACAATTCCGCCAGTTTTTTTACAAATGTATATGCAACACATTTCTCAATTTTTGCACTCTGCAGCTGCGAAAATCTGATTCCAAGTTCCGAAGAGATTTTCATACAGGCGTCTGTGAATGTATTTCGCGGCATAAGCAGAGCCGCTGCCA
>OIYV01001589.1_pt1 | contig 10714 bp, 10 predicted proteins | sample 1588251 | NCBI WGS metagenome assembly OIYV01 (sample SAMN03283282) | human gut metagenome | biome: human-associated habitat; material: feces | host: Homo sapiens | place: Peru | collected 2012
ATTAGCGAAATACCTTGTTTTTTCAGCATACGCATCATATCAAATAATTTATTAACCTCTTGTGTCATCAAAGAAGATGTTGGTTCATCAAGTACGATAACCTTTGAGTTATATGAAATAGCTCTGGCAATTTCACACATCTGTCTTTGTGATACAGACATATTTCGCATTGGTTGATCTAAGTTAACTGTCATACCAAGCTTTCTAAAAAGCTCAGATGATTTCTTTTTCATTCGATCTTCATCTACTACGCCAAAAGCATTTGTAGGATAACGTCCCAAGAATAAGTTATCTTTAACATTTCTTTCAAGACATTGATTCAATTCCTGGTGTACCATGGCAATACCATTTTCAAGTGCTTCTTTTGGTCCAGAAAAGTTAATCTCTTTTCCTTCCAAGAAAATTGTACCTTCATCTTTTTGATATGTCCCGAATAGACATTTCATCATTGTTGATTTACCAGCACCATTTTCTCCCATAAGTCCCATAACTGTACCTGGTTTTAAATCTAAATTAATGTGATCCAAAACACGGTTACGTCCAAAGGACTTACTCATTCCGCGTATAGATAAGACTAATTCTTCATTCTTATCTGCCATAAAATCTCTCCTATTTTTTACTACTATCTAAATAATATTAGGGAGAAATATTTTCTCCCTAATAAGCTTAATCCTAAGTTTTATTGAATTATTTATTTAAGGATTCCTGTGTAAGAAGCTGCATTGTCAGTCTTAACCATGTTAATTGCGAATGCATCATATTTGTCTGGGTTTCCTAAACGGTTTGTGATGTTAGATTCAGTTTGTCCATCTCCACCAATGTATTCAACATCTAAATTCAATAAGTCATCATATTTTTCTAATAATGGTTGGTAAGTTGAACTTAAGAAGTTATCAGATGCGTTGTAGATATTTAACCAAACACTCTTCTTAGCGTGATCTTTTTCATCTAATTGATTAGAAACTGGAGCATAAGTAACTGTTGAATCTAAGAAATCTTTATAGTTGTCAGCAGTAACAGCAACGTTTAATGCATAGTAAGAACGTTGATCCTTATTGTATGTATAAACATCATCAGTTAAAACGTTTCCAGCATCATCTTTTGTACCGATACCTGTATCAATATCAACACCATCTAAAGCATTACGTAATACTCTTAATGTTAAATAAGCTTGAACGTCAGCATGTTGAGAAATTGTTCCACCATATCCTTCAGCGATTGCAGCAACTGCATCTGAGTTAGCATCGTATCCAAATGTAGGAACTTTATTTTCTTTTGACCATGCGTTGAACATTGACATACCCATACCATCATTGTTAGAAGCTACAACGTCAACTTCATCACCGAATGAAGCAGTCCATGTACCGATTGTGTTACCAGCAGTTGCAGCATCCCATGTTGCACCTGAAGAGTTTTTCATTTCTTGAGAAGCAAGTTCTCTTACTGTATAAGTTTTTCCGTTAATTTCTAATGAACCATCTTGAACGTTCTTAGAAGAACCATCAGTATTGATTCCAGCTGGATCACTTACAACTTCGCCATCTTTTTCAACAGCTGTACCTAATGCTTTACGAACACCTCTTGTACGAGCGATAGAGTCATTGTGACCAACATCACCAATAGCTAATACGTAACCGATAACGCCATCTCCGTTACGATCTAATGTATCGATATTCTTTTCGATATATTCTTTAATCATTTGACCTTGAAGTTCAGCACCTTGATTTGCATCGAAACCAACATAATAAGTATCTTTGTTGAAGTTTAATGCATCCATATCTAATTCACCAGTAGAACTGTTAGAAGGTTGACGGTTGTACCATACTAATGGTTTGTCAGCGTTCGCAACACTAGAACCACCAGTTTTTCCTTCATCTCCTCCACCGCTACAAGCAGTTAATGCAACACCCATAGATAAAGCTGCAGCAATTGTTAAAAATCTTTTGTTCATATTATCCTCCTATGTAGATTTTTTACACTAAGACATACATTCCAGAAGGATACTTCGCACGATTTCAATATAAAGACTTATATATAATATGATTGGCAGCAAGATGTTTCTAATTTATACTCGAAACAAAGCCATCTGTCATGAAATCAATTAATATAAAATGGTATACGCTTTTAATTTCAGCTTTATATCCTGATTAATGGGATGCGTCTTTTTACTACTGTATCATAGCACATACTTGCAAGCGCTTTCAATCATTTTTTTAAAATTTTTATTATAACCAGAATTTGCTATATCCTACTATATTCGTATTCATCTAATATATTCCATCCATAAAATATAACCATTATTCCTATCAACTTTGTATGTTATGTTAAGTAATATATGATACTTTTGACTTAGTTATTTCCTTATCTAAAACAAAATCAAGAATTCATTATAAAAAATATTTTAAAAAATCATTTTTTTGCTTGCAATATATAAAATCTTGTAGTATCATTAACTAGCACTTGTCAAGATAGACAAGTTTAATATACATGGCGCGTTGGAGAAACGGTTAACTCACATGCCTTTCACGCATGCATTCACGGGTTCGAATCCCGTACGCGTCACCATTTTTCAAATAAAGTCCGAAAGGACTTCTTTTTTTTAGCCTTTTTCAAGAAAAAAAACCTTCCCATTCAATGGAAGGTTAAAATTCATTCACAATATTATGTATCCATATACCTTTTTTCACTAATGTGATTCCAAGTATAGCTTTAGGAACATCCACACATTGTACAAGTAGATATACATTAAATATTGGCAAATCTGTAAAACGAGTTAAGCATAAAGCCACCATAAACGTAAATATAAATGTATATCCGCTATCAAAGAAAAAAGTCAATAATGTTTTTCCACCAGCTCGCATTGTAAAATAGCTACTGTAATACAATGAAATAATCGGAAGCATACAAGCTGAGATTCTCAACAAAGAAGAAGCTAAGTTTTTCACTTCTACAGACGTATTATATATTTGCGGAATAAAAGGTGAGAATCCAAACAATGTCACGCCAATGCATAAGCACATCAAAAAATTCATAAATACCATTTTAAGATCGCAATCTTTGGCATATTCAACTTCACCAGCTCCAAGTCTTTGTCCAACAATGATTGAAATGGAATTTCCCATCGCATAACATATAATCATAAAGAAATTAGTTACTGTTGTTGTAATATTAATAGCTGCAACTGCCGCAAGTCCTCTTGTCGAGTAACATTGAGAAATTAGCGCAATGGAAATTGACCACAGTATTTCATTGCATAATAAAGGCATTCCTCTTTTGACAACATTCATAAATATATCCGAAGATATCTTATTTAAATGCATCGCATCTCTCAAATATTCATTCTTATATCCTGCAGCTATATTTATACTCATTTCCACCACACGAGAAACCACCGTACCAATTGCCGCACCAATAACGCCAAGTCTAGGAAATCCAAAATTACCAAAAATCAAAATATAGTTGATACAAAAATTCACGATAACCGCAATCACACTTGCTTTCATCGGTAAAACTGTATTCCCTGTTTCTCTTAGCGAAGAAGAATATACCTGCGTTATCGCAAAAGGAATAAGGCCAATCAACATCACATTCATATACTGCATTCCGTAATTCAATGTTTTCAAACTATCTTCAGGATTATCATTTAAATATAATGAAATTAATGAAGTACCGAACATTTTAAATAGACAAATCGCAATTATCGAAATCAAAACACCTATAATCATTTTTATACGAAAACAATTATGAACTCCATCCCTATTTCCTCTTCCATAAAATTGTGCTAAAAAAATTCCTGCTCCAGACATAGCTCCAAACACACTCACATTAAACACTTGAAACAATTGATTCGATATTGAAACCCCACTCATGGATAACGTCCCCAATTGTCCAATCATAATATTGTCTAATAAACTAGCTAAGTTTGTGAATCCATTCTGAATTACAATTGGTATACACACAATCAATACCATTCGATAAAACTTTTTATCACCTATTAACGATTTCATGCCCTTCCTCCCTTATGTAAAAACAGGCTTAATACTCCACATTGTACATATTCAATAAGAGTATAAAGCCTGCAATTCATTTTCTTTAATAATTTGGATTTCCTGCTATCTTTAAAATACATTTTCAAATAACATTATCCAGCATGGTAACATCTTTTAATTATCGTTTGAATTAAAAATCAGCATAATACTGATTAAATCTAAACTGTACTACTTCCGATTTATAATACGCCCTAGTATATTCCACAACTTCTCCCTTGTTGGTTCTTCCTAAATATTCAAAATAAAATATTGAATCATCTTTACCAACTATATTCAGATATTTTGCTTCTTTTTTTGGACATTTCATGATTGTCAACTTCTGGTGAAAATCCGTAGAAATACGATTATACTTTTTCATATAATCGTATAAAGAAAGCATCGAGAAATCTTGCTCTTCTACATGTGGAAAGTAGGTTGCAGGAATATATGTATATTCAACTAGCACAGGAATATCATCCATATAACGAATTCTATGTAATGCAAATATTGGCTCATCTGGGCTAATTCTCAATCTTCTTGCCATAGTTGTATATTGTGTTATCAAACCGCTGTAAATCACTCTTGAATATGACAATATCCCATTATTTTTTGTAGTCGCTGTAAACCCTGCATTAACATTTCGAGTTCCACCTCCTAAAGTGATTTTATTTGTTCGATGTGCGACAAAAGTACCTTTACCACGAACACGATATACATAGCCTAGTTCTTCCAAGTGATTAATAGCCTTTGCTACAGTAAGTCGATTAATTTCATATTTTTCTGCTAATTCTCTTTCACTTGGTAATTTTTGATTAGCTAAATATATATTATTATCAATGTTATTGATAATCTCATTTTCTATCTGTTTATATATTGGCAGAACTTTCATTGTTACCTCTCAAAATAATATAACTCCATAAGCATTGTATTTACACTATACTCTACTAATCTGTTTTCATAATCATAATTTAGACTACATTCTTTTACTACCTGAAATTTTTCATCAATATCAAGCAAATCGCTTTCTTCTTTTCCCGCCTCTGAAACATAAAGTTCTGATTCCGATCTATCTATCTGGATTCCATAATGTTTTTTTATCGTCTCATATAATGAATTGTTTATAAATTCTATTTTATCAAGCTCCGGAAAATAATCTGCAATCAGAAAGCTCTTTTCTATCATTGCCTTCTTTCCTTCTATTGTTCTCAATCGATTTAAACAATAGAGGTTTTGTCCAACATAAATTCCTGTTTTTTCAAATATTTCTTTAGTTGCCTGAATCAGATTTATTGATATAATTTCAACTTCTGAGGACAAACCGTTTTTTTCAAGCAAATCTTTTGTTGATGAAAAAAATCTGATATTTCTTTTAATTCTTTTCCTTTCAACATAGTGTCCACTATTTTTTTTTGCTTTAATAATGCCTTCATCTTTTAAAATTTGCAAACTTGAACGAATTGTCATTTTCTGCACATTGTACTTCTTACATAATTCTAATTCAGAAGGGAGCTTATCTCCTTGTTGATAAAAACCTTCATCAATTAATAATCTGATTTCATCTGCAATTATTGCATCTTGATTAACACCGTTCATATCATTTTCTCCTATTATTATAGGCAATAAGTGCCATCCCTTCTTATTACATATCATTGTATCAAAAAATCACTTCTTATTGTATCAAAAAATCACTTCTTATTGTATCAAAAAATCACTTCATTTTACTTTTAATATTCTCTCTAAAATGCTTAAACATTGGATGTTTTTCCCAACGATGTAAATCTGTAGTAATTCTATTAGCAAGAAGTTGAAAAATCGGCAAATATACAAATGGCAATAATTCATGCTTTACATCTACCGGAAGAATAATTTGTGTACTATTTTCCTCATTTTCTTTCCCTGTAGCAATATAATATGCTGCAGATCCTACAGATTTAACTGCATTGTATATCTGTTTAGATCGATTACTTGTAGTATCGTTTCCATCTAACACAAATACCGTGTACCCAGGATCCAATTGGAGATTTGGACCATGTAAAAATTCTTCCGATTCATGCGCACTTGATGGGATACAAATTGTTTCTCCTATTTTTAATGCTGCTTCATTAGCAATTCCAAAGCATGTTTCATTTCCTATAACATAACTCTGCTTCATAATTGATAATCGCGCATAGTTATCCTCTATAAATTTATAGGATTTTTCACAGACAATCGGATAATATGAAATTGCCCTTTGGATATATTTTAATTCTTTCACTGTTTCTTCTTCACTTAGAATATTATTTTTTCCAATATATACAGCAAATAAATCCAAGAATAAAATTAAGGTAACTACGCCTTTTGTCACATATCCAACTTTTTCTTCACCAACACCATAATCAATAACAATATCTGCATGATCTTTCAATGAAGAATTCACATTTCCTGTTACTCCAACTGCTAATTGTCCCTTTTTTTTCAGATATTCCATAGCTTCAATAGAATTTATTGATTCTCCGCCTTGAGAAATAACCATATAAAACGTATTTTCTTTAATTTTCTTATAATTTGTAAATGTATAAGGAGACAATAATTCCACATTAACTCCCGATATCTTGTTCATGTAAGGGAGTGCACATAATGCAGAATTATAAGATGATCCAGAAGCAACAATACAGATATTTTCCTTTCCAGATTCAATATAAGCTTTAGTAATTTCTTTTAATAGTGCTGCTTTATTTTCAAAATTATTATTTAATGTCTCAGAACTCTCTAAAACATAAGTTTCCATTGTTTCTTCCATATTTTCCCCTTCTAAAAATAGGTAGGAACCATCAGTACCTACCTATTTTCTGATTATACCTATGATTTTTAACAATTGCTTATTCGTAATTGATTTATAATCTTTTCATCAATAATCAAATTGTCTATAATATCTTCTGAAGGCAAGTGAGTGACCTGTATGATGTTCAATGTGAGAAGCTAAACGACCTGTCAAAATTGTTTCAGCTACCATTGGACTGCATAAATCTGCAAACTTGTCACTTACGCCTTCAAGCTTATAGTCATTTAAATCAATAACAATCTTCTTTTCTGCATATTGATTCAAAAATTTTTCAACTCTTTCGTCAAGAGATCTGCATTTGCCAACACCCTTTAATAAGAATACACATGTATCTTCATCTACAAGTTCCAATGTTCCATGGAAGAATTCAGGAGAAGAAACAGCTTTTGTTCGTTTCCACTGCATTTCCTCTAAAATACACATTGTAAACATGTATACATCTCCCCATACAGTTCCTGATCCAATCCAGATCTGATAAGGTTCTTTGTATGTCTTCTTGGCAATTTCTTCAGCAATAGGATCAAATTTTTCTTTTACCTTGATTAAAGATTCATGAACATGTTCCATATCTTTGACAAATTCATTATAGTCATCAAATTCACCACGTAGATTTAATAGCTTTAATACAATGTAATAGAATGATAAATATGTATTTTCTACACCTGAAGTATCCATTGTGCATAAATAATCAACATGATCACATAATGGAGTTCCTTCTTTTGTAATAGCAACTACCTCAATACCTCTTTCTTGGCACCACTTTGCAACTGCAACCGTTTCTTTTGTATCGCCTGATTTAGATCCCGTAATAACAATAGAATCCTTATTTAATTGTTTGCATCCTTCGACCATCAATTCAGCAGCATTTACAACATATGTTGGTAATGCTGTTTTGTTTTCAATTGCTTTCTTCAAAGATGTAAATTCTGCAGTTGTTCCACCAACTCCTGTAAAGAAAATACTCTTCACATTACGTTCATACAATTTCTGTCCGATTGCTTCAAGTTCAGTTCTCTTAGATTGAACTAAATTTCCCATTTCAACATATTTTTCTTTTTCGAATCCAAGCATTATTCTTTCCTCCTTTTATGCTAAAATTCCTAACCAGGCTCCAAGAATTCCAATGATCATTAATAAGAATGTAAGTGTTAAAGGCTTCATTCCTTTCTTGAGTGCCCAATAAACTAATCCAAATATTCCAAGTGGAACAAGCCCTGGTACAATACCATCTAAAATAGCTTGTAATGTAGTTGCTGTTTTACCAACACCAACTGGAATATTAAGTGTTAAATAAACCATTTCTGCAGTCATGGATCCTGCAACCATTAAACCTATTATTGCAGCCCCATAAGTAAGTAATTGCATCGAACCAGATTGTTCTAATTTTTTTAAGAAACCTGTACCAAGATTATATCCAAGGAATGTACCTGCATATCTCATTAGAAAATGCGGAACATTGAAGATTAGTAGATATAGTATTACGCCCAAGAAATTTCCCTGAATTGCAAGAGATGTTCCAATACCTGTACCTAAAACTCTAAGAGTTCCCCAAAAGAAACTATCTCCGATTCCTGCCAAAGGACCCATCATTGCAGTTTTTACAGTTGCAATCTGATCTACATCAAAATCTGGATTTGTTGCATTTTCCAATTCCTGTGCAGCCGTAATTCCTAATGGGAAAGTAATAATAAATGGAGTTGTATTGTAAAATTCCATATGTCTTACCATAGCATCCCTCAATTTTTCTGGATCATTTTTATATATTTTTTTCAGAACAGGTAATATTGCATAGCAATATCCTAAGCTCATCTGTCTTTCATAGTTCCATGTAAATTCCATTGGAATAGAGCGCAGGAATACTTTCTTTAAATCACTCTTTGTAATTGTATTATTTGAATCTGGACTTGTAATAATATCCGTTAACAACTTAGAATTCATCGAAATCTCCTCTCGTATTTGCTACTTTTTGTATATTACTCATATTCTTCTCAATTCCAACAAGTACAACTGCAAGGATGACTGCAAAAATAGCTACACCAGTTGTCCCGACTCCTAGCAATTTCACAAAGAAGAAACCCAAGAAGAAGAATACTACTACTTTTCTATTCATGATCATCTGTGCTAACATCGCAAAACCTAATGCTGGAAGCAATCCTCCTGCAATACCAATTCCATCAATAATAAATTTAGGTAACATGTTAATTAGAGATACAACCGCATCTGATCCAAAATAGAATGCTAGAGGTGTAATAGGAACAAATATTAATTTTGGAATAAATCCAGTTAACCAATATTCTCTTTCAAACTTTTTAACATCACCTGCCGCCGCATATTTGTCACATCTGTGTAAGAACCATAATCCTAAAGGCGTGCCAAGAGTACCAACGGCCTGTCTTGCAGCCGCAATTGGATAAGAAAGTGCAAGTGCTGTTTCTGGTCCCATTCCAGCTTCAATTGCAAATGCAGTTCCTAAAATTGTTCCAGAAGTCATATCAGGTGGTATATAAGCACCAATTGAAACAGCGCCAACATATGCCAGTTCCAACGTAGCCCCCATTATAACTCCCTGGGTAAAGTTACCCATTATTAGCCCTGTCATTGCACCAAGAACAATTGGTCTATTGATCAAACTTGTTCCAAACATTGTATGACATCTGGCTACTATTACAAGTAAAGTAATTAAAAGTGTTTGTATCGCAATCATTATTTTTCTCCTATCTATAAATTATTTAAAACACTTTGTCCATTAATTTCTGGCTCGCTAGGAATCATCTGAATATTCAGTTTTATTCCTTCTTTGCACAATTCTTTCAACAATTCAACTTCATCATCTGTTGCATATACTGCTCTTGAAAGTTTCTTTTTGTTTGTAGCAGATTTCGTACCGCCTAAATTTATATTTTTAATATTGCATTGGCGTGCAAGAATTGATGCTCCTTCAATTGTATCGGTTACAATAAATAATTTATATTTATCAGTAACTCCAGAATTAATAGCTTTGACCGAATCATCAATTGTCTTAATAACCAATTTTATTCCAGGTGGTCTTGCTATTTTTACAGTAGTAAGACGAAGTTCATCATTCAACAAGCTATCACTTGCCAACAAAATACAATCTGCTCCAAGAAATGATGACCATGAAAAGGCAACTTGACCATGAAGCAATCGATGATCTACACGTAGATTTTTAATCATTTGTTTACCTCCTTTCTTTTTAAAATTCTTCACTTTCAAATTTCTCATCAGAAATCAATTCATTACAATAAATAATCCCTTTTTTAGCTTCTTCCACTAAACGAGGTATTTGACTGCTAATTGGTTCATCTGGACTACCTAAGCACAACCCGATAACTAGCAGAAGATTTATGCCTGTAACTAAGTGACAATTATCTTTTTTACATAAATCCAACAATTCGTTATTCACACTTCCCCCAAACATGTCAGTCATTATGATAATTTCGTCTTCTTTAGAAATCGAATCAATTTTCCTGATTATTTTTTCTTTAAAATGCTCATAATCCCCTGTTTCCTCCTCAATATATGCATTATAGAAATTTAAGTTTTCAATCTTCCCAACAATAAGCTCTAACGCACTTGTCATTCCTTCAGCAAGATGCGAATGAGAAGCAATAATAAAATGTCTCATTTTTCCTCCTTTACTCTTTTACTATTTGGCATATTATGTAATCCACTTTGCACTTTTAATATACTACTTCAACATTTATGATGCAACTATTTTTTAATATTTTTATTTAATTACCTTAACTTTGCAGAGTTTGTATAACTAAAAAAAAAAGAAGCATTAGTAGTTAAATTCACCAATGCTTCTGTCAATATATTTTTCATCCATATCAAATTGTTTTAA
>OIYV01001593.1_pt1 | contig 10702 bp, 9 predicted proteins | sample 1588251 | NCBI WGS metagenome assembly OIYV01 (sample SAMN03283282) | human gut metagenome | biome: human-associated habitat; material: feces | host: Homo sapiens | place: Peru | collected 2012
CTACCGTATCTATATACGCCGACGGGCGTGAGTTGCTCGTCTTCCGGACCTTTTTGGCAGTCTCCCAGCGTGCCGAAAAAGGTTTTTCGACACGCTGACGGCGCTGTTCTTTCGGAACAGCGCCGCGTTTTTTATTTCGTCAGAATGCCGCGCAGGTCGCTTATCGCGCCGCGCGGGCAGGCCACGGCACACGCGCCGCAGCTCAGGCACAGCGATTCGTCGATGACTGCGTGATTGTCGACCACGCGGATCGCGCCCGCAGGACAGCGCTTTACGCACAGGCCGCAGCCGATGCAGCTTACCTGACAGACCTTGCGCGCCTGCGCGCCGACATCGGCGTTGGAGCAGCGGACGACGATCGGATTGGCGCACTCGTGCACCGTGATCACGCCGCGCGGGCATTCGCGGACGCACTTGCCGCAGGCAATGCAGCGCTCCGGATTGACCTCGGCGACGCCGACGGCGTTTAATTCGATCGCCCCCATCGGGCAGATCTCGATGCAGCGCCCGCAGGCGACGCAGCCGTAGACGCAGGCGGGTTCTTCTTTGATGTTGGCGCGGCAGCCGCCGTTACAGAGGACGACGGCAGAGCGGTACGGAAAGCGGTTTTTCATTTCGCGTCCTTCCTTTCGTAGGGGGTGTTGTGCAGCGGCAAAATGTTGCGCTTTTCGCCGTCGAGTCGGTAGTAGGCGTCGGCGATCGCGGGAGCGGTGGGGATGGAGGTGATCTCGCCGATGCCGATCGCGCCGCAGGCAACGTTCAGACCCGGCTTGTCGATGATGATCGCCTTGATCTCCGGCGGGATCTCATGCGCGCGGAACAGACCCAGCTCGCCGTATTTTTCGATCGGCTTGCAGTTCTCGTCGATCGGGTATTGTTCGCGCAGCGCATAGCCCATGGACATGACGACGCCGCCCTCTACCTGCCCTTCGCAGGACAGGGGGTTGACCGCCTTGCCGACGTCGTGCGCGGCGACAAGCTGAGAGATGCGCTTGGTCTTGGGGTCGAGCACGCAAATCTGCGTGGCGTAGCCGTAGGCAACGTGGGAGACAGGATTGGGGACATTTGCGCCGAGCGGGTCGGTCTTGGCAAGGTAGTCGCCGTAGAACTCCTGCCCGATGAGCGCGGAGAGCGGCCCGCCCGCCTTCGCTTCCATCAGCTTCTCACAGGCGCGGCGGCAGGCCTCGCCTGTGATCATCGTCTGGCGCGAACCGGAGGTGTCGCCGGAGTCCGGCGCGATCCATGTGTTGCTGCGCTCGTAGACGATATCGTCCGGCGCGATGTCCGTGTTTGTCACGATCATCTGCACAAGCACCGTGCCAAGCCCCTGCCCGATGCAGGAAGCGCCCGTGTAGATATGCACCTTCGCGTCGTCCTCCACGATGAGTTTGCAGCGCCCCCAGTCGGGAATGCCGACGCCGACACCGGCGTTTTTCATCGCGCAGGCCAAGCCGACCGGCCGACCGGCGGCACGCGCCGCGTCGTAGTAGGGCTTGACGGCCTCCAGCGTTTCCACAAGGCCGGTGGAATCGTCCACGATCTGGCCGTTCGGCAGCACGCCGCCCGGGCGGATGGCGTTGCGGTAACGGATCTCCCACGGGGTGATGCCGACCAGATCGGCCATGCGGTTGAGCAGCGTCTCCGTGGCAAAGCACGTCTGCGTGACACCGAAGCCGCGGAACGCGCCCGCAGGCGGGTTATTTGTGTAGTATGCCGTGCCCTCGATCTCAAAGTTCTCATAGGCATAAGGACCGGCGGCGTGCGTGCAGGCGCGCTCCAGCACGGGGCCGCCCAGCGAGGCGAACGCGCCGGTGTCGGAGCGGACCTTCGCGCGGACGCCCTGAATGATGCCGTTCTCGTCGCAGCCCATGGTGAAATCCATGACGAAGCGATGGCGTTTCGGATGTACCAGAAGCGACTCCTTGCGGCTCAGCGCGACCTTGACGGGGCGCTTCGTGCAGTAGGCAATCAGTGCCGCGTGATGCTGCACGGACATATCTTCTTTTCCGCCGAAGCCGCCGCCGACCAGCGCGTTTTGCACCTTGACCTTCTTGCTGCCGAGCATCAGGGAGCATTCGTGCAGCGTGGTGTGGGAGGACTGGTCGGTGGTGTAGAGCATCACATCGCCGTCCTTGTCAATAAAGGCGACGGCACATTCCGGCTCCAAGAAGGCGTGCTCCGTCCACGGCGTTTCAAAGTGATCGGAAAGAACGTATTTCGAGCGCGCGATCGCCGCGTCGGCATCGCCGCGCGAAACGTGCTTATAGGCCTGTACGTTGCTCTCGTCGGTCTCGAAGACCAGCGGCGCGTCGGGCGCGGCTGCCTGCTCAATGGTATGGACGTGGGGCAGAGGCTCATAGTCGATCTTGACGAGCTTCTTGCCCTTTTCCAGCGCCTCATGCGTCTCCGCGACGACCAGCGCGATGGCATCGCCCAGATAATGCGTCAGGCTGCCCACGGGGACAAGCGTATATTGATCATGCTTCAGGTGGCCGACAAGATTTTCGCCGGGGATGTCCTCCGCCGTCAGAACGGCGACGACCCCGGGAACCTTCAGCGCCGCCGACTTGTCGATGGCCAGCACGCGCGCACGCGCATACTTGCTGCGCACGGCAGAGCCGTAGCACATTCCTTCCAGATAGAAATCATCCGGATATTTGCCGTAGCCAAGGACCTTTTCCTCCACGTCGATGCGGTGGACGCGGGAGCCGAGACGCCAATCCGTTGCCGAGGGGACAGGGATCTTGCCCTCGCGCAGGATCTTTCCGGCCAGAGAGATGGCGGCGATGATCTTCACATAGCCCGTGCAGCGGCAGTAGTTGTTGCGAATGGCGTAGCGGATCTGCGCCTCCGTCGGATCGGGGCAGCGGTCGAGCAGACTCTTGGCGCACAGCACCATGCCCGGGATGCAGAAGCCGCACTGCACCGCTCCTGCTTCTCCGAAGGCGAATGTATAGGCGCTTTTTTCAAAATCGGAAAGCCCCTCCACCGTCAGGATGTGCTTTCCCTCCAGCCGATCCGTGTCCGGCACACAGGCGCGGCACGGCGCGCCGTCGATCAGAACGGTGCAGGCACCGCACGCACCCTCGCTACAGCCGTCTTTGGCGGAGGTGATGTGCATCTCGTCGCGCAGCCAGCGCAGGAGCGATTGCTTCTTCTCCACCGTGTATTGCGTGCCGTTTAAGAAAAACGTAGCCATATTGAAAACTCCTTTGAACCTTTTCGTGCATTTGCACAACGGGAAATCGCATAAAAAAACGTCTATAAGCGAATTATACAACAAAATGCTCTTTCCCGCAAGGACAGAGCATTGTATTTTTCAAAGGGATACGATTTGAGACGACATCTCCCACGAAAAAGTCATATAAAGCGATATGTTTACGGAAAAATTCGACGATCGTGAACACTCAGAAAGCGCGCGTCAGGCAGCCGGCTTCGCTTGCCGCCACGTGCACGGCGTGCAGTCTGCGGGCAAGCGCGGTCAGGCTCTGGGCGTCGAGCGCCTGCGCGCCGTCGCAGCGGGCGGCGGCGGGATCGTCGTGCATTTCCAGCATAACGCCGTCCGCGCCGCAGGCGGCTGCCGCGAGCGCCATGGGCGCGACGAGCGAGGCGCGCCCTGCCGCGTGGCTCGGGTCGACGATGACCGGCAGATGCGTCATCTCGTGCAGTGCCGGTACGGCGGTCAGATCCAGCGTAAAGCGAGAGAAATCGTCAAAGGTGCGGATGCCGCGTTCGCAGAGGATGATCCGGTCGTTTCCCGCCGCCATGATGTGCTCCGCGCTCAGCAGAAGCTCCCGCAGCGTGTTTCCCATGCCGCGTTTGAGCAAAATGGGCTTTCCCGTGCCGCCGAGGGCGTGCAGCAGGTCGAAATTTTGCATATTGCGCGCACCGACTTGAATCAGGTCTACGTCGGCAAACAGCTCCAACTGCCGCGCATCCATCAGCTCCGTGACCACGGGAAGCCCGACGGCGCGACCCGCGCGGCACAGCAGGGTGATGCCCTCTGCGCCGAGACCCGCAAAATCGTAAGGCGAGGTGCGCGGCTTGAACGCGCCGCCGCGCAGCACCGCAGCACCCGCCTGACGGACGTGCTGCGCGGCGAGGAAGATCTGCGTCTCATCCTCAACGCAGCACGGCCCCGCGATCAGGACGAGGCGATCCGCGCCGAATTTTGCCGAGCCGACCGAAACGACGCTGCGCGCCTGCTCCGGACGGCGGCTGCTGAGCGCGGGGGCGCTCCCGCTGACCGCTTGGACAGCGGGGAAGCCCGACAGACCGTCCGTCTCCCCGCGCAGGCGCAGGATGCCCTCCTCATGGGTGTAGGAAATGCCGCGCCAGTGCAAAAAGGCAAGCAGCCGGTCGATCTCCGCCTGCGGCGCGTCGGGTCTGAGCAGCACGATCATGGTAAATGACTCCTGATGTTTTTCTTTTATTGTACCATGAGCGCGTGCGTATTGCAAACCTTTTCCCGCGCGATGATTTTCACGCTTTACCTTTTCCCTGTTTTTTGCTATAATCGTAGCGAAAAATCGACGGATGAGAGGGCAGCGCATATGAGAATGAGAAAACGCAACAATTTGGAGCCGCGCATGGAGGCGGCCTCGGCCGTTTGGATCCGAGACCCCGAGGCGCACAAGGGAAACTGGCGCGCGCTTATGCCGCAGGCGCGCGAGCTGCGGCTGGAGGTCGGCTGCGGGAAGGGCAAATTCACCGTGGAGACGGCGGCGGCCGAGCCGGATGTGCTCATCATTGCCGTGGAGCGCGTGCGCGAGGCGATGCTGCTGGGCATGGAGCGCGCGCTGGAGATGGGGCTGAAAAACGTCTATTTCCTTTCGCTGGACGCCGACCGGTTGGAGGACTACTTCGCCGAGGGCGAGGTGGATCTGATCTATCTGAACTTCTGCGACCCGTGGCCGCGCAAGAAAAACGCGAAGCGCCGCCTGACGTTCCGCACCTTTTTGGAAAAATACAAGAAGATCCTCAAGCCCGAGGGCGAGATCCACTTTAAGACGGACAACGCCGCGCTGTTCGAGTGGTCGCTGGACGAGTTTGCTCACTGCGGGCTGGAGATCCGCGCGCTGACGCGCGATCTGCATCACGACGGGCCGGTCGGGATCATGACGGGCTATGAAGAGCGATTTTACGCGCTGGGGACGCCGATCTGCCGCTGTGAGCTGGTGAATCACCGCACCTGATCCGAATTTTTGGCTGCATTTCGCATAAAACTTGCAAAAGCGGGAAATAATTTCAAAAAATATGTGAAAAAACTATTGCACTGTCGAAAATCGTGCGGTATAATTGATTGGATAGCCCATTTAGCAAGGAAGTGCAATATGGCAACCTCAAAGAAAACCAACAAGATGAACGAAGAGCTGACGGCACCGCTGACCGCGCTGATCGCAAAGGGTCGCCGCGAAGGGATCCTCTCTGCGTCGGAGGTCAACGCCGCGCTGGAAAAGCTCGACTTGTCCGTGGAAAAGATCGAGCAGATCTACGACACCTTTGATTCCATCGGCATCCAGATCGTCAGCGGCGAGCCGGATTCCGATACGCCGCCGATCCCCGACCTGCTGGACGATGCCGACATCGAGATCGCCGACACAGAGGAAGAGACGCTTGTCGATCCCGTGGAGCTGGCGGCGGAGTATAATCTGGACGACCCCGTGCGGATGTACCTTAAGGAGATCGGCCAGATTCCCCTGCTGACGCCGGAGGAAGAACAGGAGCTTGCAAAGGAAGTGGCGGAGGGTCGTCCCGGGGCGAAGACGAAGCTGACCGAGGCCAACCTGCGCCTTGTCGTCTCCATCGCGAAGAAATATTCCGGACGCGGCCTGCACATTCTGGATCTGATCCAAGAGGGCAACACGGGTCTCATCCGCGCGGTCGACAAGTTCGACTATACAAAGGGAAACAAGTTCTCTACATATGCGACATGGTGGATCCGACAGGCGATCACACGTGCCATTGCCGATCAGGCGCGAACCATCCGTGTGCCGGTGCATATGGTAGAGGTCATCAACAAGGCCACGCGCTGCAACCGCAAGCTGGTGCAGGAGCTGGGGCGCGAGCCGACGATGGAAGAGATCGCCGACGAGCTGAACCTGCCCGTGGAGAAGATCATCGAGGCCAACCGCACCGCTGCCGACACGCTTTCGCTCGATACGCCGGTCGGCGACGAGGAAGACACGACCATCGGCTCCTTTGTCGAGGACGACAACACGCCGGGGCCTGCCGACGCGACGAGCAACACGCTGCTGGCCGAGGCGCTGAGCGACATCCTCAACACGCTGACGGATCGTGAGGCGGACGTGCTGCGTCTGCGGTTCGGTATGCAGGACGGCAAGTCGCACACGCTCGAGGAGGTCGGACAGATCTTCGGCGTCACGCGCGAGCGTATCCGTCAGATCGAGAACAAGGCCATCCGCAAGCTGCGCCACCCCAGCCGTGCGAAGAAGATCCGCGACTTTTACTGCTAAAGATAACGCCGCGCGTCCAGAACGGACGCGCGGCGTTTGTTGCATACATTAAAACAAGGAGGGACGGGAGCCCCTCCTTGTAGTTTTTACTTCTGTTCGCTCTCGGCAAGCTCCTTCAGCGCGTCCTTGCGGCTGAAGTTGGCACGACCCTTTTCGTCGAAGCCCATGAACTTGACCCAAGTCATGTCGCCGATGTTCAGGACGTCCTCGACCTTTTCCACGCGGCGGTTCTCGAGCTTGGAGATGTGCACCATGCCGTCGTGACCCGGGGCGATCTCAACGAAAGCGCCGATGGGCAGGATGCGGACGACCTTGCCGTAATACAGAGCGCCGACCTCGGGGACGAAGCAGATGTCGTCGATCATCTTCTTGGCGGCATAACCGGCCGCGCTGTCCACGGCGGCGATGAAGACGTTGCCGTCGTCGTCGATGTCGACCTTGGCGCCGGTGTCGGCGCAGATCTTCTGGATGGTCTTGCCGCCGGAGCCGATGACCTCACGGATCTTCTCGACGGGGATCCGCATGGAGATCATCTTCGGAGCAAATTCGGAAACCTCGGGACGCGGCTCTGCGATGCAGGGGAGCATGACCTCATTGAGGATCTCCATGCGCGCCTTGCGGCAGCGCTCAAGCGCGTCGGCGATGATCTCCATCGTCAGGCCCTTGTTCTTCAGATCCATCTGGATGGCGGTGATGCCCTCGGACGTACCGGCGACCTTAAAGTCCATCTCACCGTGGAAGTCTTCCACGCCCTGAATGTCGGTGAAGGTGCGCCATTCGCCCGTTTCCTGATCGGAGATCAGGCCGCAGGAGATGCCGGCGACGGGGCGCTTGATGGGGACGCCCGCGTCCATCAGAGCCAGCGTGGAGCCGCAGATGGAGCCTTGCGAGGTGGAACCGTTGGAGGAGAGCACCTCGGAGACCACGCGGATGGCATAGGGGAATTCTTCGACGCTGGGGATAACGGGCAGCAGCGCCTTTTCCGCAAGGGAACCGTGGCCGATCTCGCGGCGGGAAGTGGAGCGCGCGGCACGCGCTTCGCCCGTGGAGAAGGACGGGAAGTTGTAGTGATGGATATAGCGCTTGGTGTCCTCTGGGTAGATGGTGTCGAGCTTCTGCGCGGCAGAGAGGGTATTGAGGGTGCAGATGGAGAGAACCTGCGTCTGGCCTCTTGCAAACAGGCCGGAGCCGTGAACGCGCGGCAGCACGCCGACCTCGGCGTCGAGCGGGCGGATCTCATCCATGCTGCGGCCGTCGACACGCTTGCCGGCGAGCAGCCACTTCTTGACGACCTTCTTCTGCATCTTGTACAGGCAGACGTCGATGTGAACATCGAAATCTTCGTATTTTTCCGCGAACTTCTCGGCAAAGTCGCGGCGAGCGGCGGTCAGGCGCTCCTCGCGAATGTTCTTGTCGGGGGTGTCGAGCGCGTACTCGATCTGATCCATGCCATAGGCGCACAGGTCATCGAGCAGGTCGTGGTTGACGGCGGCCTTTTCGAAGGTGAACTTCGGCTTGCCGATGGTCTCGACGATGGTGTTGATGAAGCGGACGACCTCCATGTTCGTCTCGTGGGCGACGCGGATGCTCTCCAGAACGACGGCCTCCGGCGCTTCCTTCGCTTCGGTCTCGATCTGGACGACCTTCTCGAAGGTGGAGGAGACGCACACGAAGCAGTCGGCGGCGTTGCGCTGCTCGGCGGAGGGGTTGACGACGTATGCATCGCCGACATGGGCGACATTGGTCGTACTGATCGGGCCGTTCCAAGGAACGTCGGAGCAGGCGACGGAGATGGACGCGCCCAGCGCGGCGACGATCTCGACGGGGTTGTCGTAGTCGTTTGCGAGCACCGTGCAGGTCACGACGACGTCGTTTCTCAGCTCGTCGTCGAACAGGGGGCGCATCGGGCGGTCGATGATGCGGCTGTTGAGGATGCCGCGCTCGGAGGGCTTGCCCTCGCGACGGTTGAAGCTGCCGGGGATGCGGCCGACGGAATACATCCGCTCTTCAAACTCGATCGTCAGCGGGAAGTAGTCGATGCCGGGCTTGGGGTCGGGCGAGCAGGTGACGGTGACGAGCACGGTGGTGTCGCCGTAGCGGCAGATGCACTCGGCGTCGGCCAGCTCCGCGACCTTGCCGGTTTCCACGGTGAAGGTGCGGCCGCCGATGACGGTCTCGAAAACGTGATGGTTGGGATACTGCTTTCTGGTAATCATGGTTGACCTCCTTTGTTGTTTTGCGGGAGGTTTAGCACTTGAAGCTGCGCTCCGTGGACGGAAAGCGCACCTTCAACTGCTAAACAATGCTCCCGCTTGTGCTTGTGAAAAATGGGCGACCCGCTGGGTCGCCCATTTTGGATTACTTACGGATGCCCAGTCTTGCGATGATGGAACGATAGCGGTTGATGTCCTTCTTTGCAAGATAATCCAGCAGGCTGCGGCGCTTGCCGACCATCATGAGCAGGCCACGACGGGAGTGGTTGTCGTGCTTGTGCTCGCGCAGATGCTCGGTCAGCTCGTTGATGCGGGCGGTGAGGATGGCGATCTGGACTTCGGGAGAGCCGGTGTCGCCTTCATGGGTCGCGTACTCGCTGATGATAGCGGTCTTCTTTTCCTTGAGGATCATGGTTTTTCCACCTTTCAAAAAATTGTCCTGCGGCTAAGTGAGGGACGGCGGATTGCTGTTTTTCAGCGGTCTCCCTTCACTGGGCGCGCGGATGCGCTGCGGCAAAGCCGTCAGCCGTACTATACTACCATAAAAAAACGAACTTGTAAAGCACTTTTTTGTGAAAATACGGCGCTGCAAGGGATTTTGCAGCGCCGTGTATGGGGATCAATCGGCAAAATCAGCGGCTTCCGCAGCCGCTTCTTCCGCGGGAGCTTCCTCGTCCTCTGCCTGCGGCAGCTCTTCGTCGCCGCACTTGCAGCAGGGCAGGCACTTCTTGATGTCTTCCCAGAAATGCACCAGAGCGACGACCGCACCGGCAAGGACGACAACGCCGCCAATGATGCAGAGAATGCCCTTGAGCAAACCGTTCTTGTTGTCTTTCATGCGTTAGTTCCTCCTGTTTTTTGGATTTATGCCTATAGTATACCGCATTTTTTGCGCGGCGCAAGAGAGAAATTGTAAATTTTCAGATTTTTACGATATAATCCGTCTTGCGCGGGGCGGCGGGACGCGGCGGTTCCGCGCGATAGCCCAAAATGCAGTGCCCCACGCCGACCCAGTCGCCCTCGATGCCCCACTGGCGCAGCAGCGCCTTGCCCTCTTCGGAGGCAAATTCCTCGCGGGCGCGATGGATCCAGCAGGAGGAGACACCCAGCGAGTGTGCCGCCGCCATCAGATTGCCGATGACGAGCGAGCCGTCCTCCACGCAGGTGGACACGTCCGCCCGCGCCAGCACGACCAGCACCGTGGGCGCGCCGTAGAACGGGTGCGCGTCTTCCTTTCCCATCACGGCGGCATTCATGCGCTCCAACCGGTCGATGTCCTTCGGCTTTTGCAAAACAATGATTTTGGGAGACTGCTTGCCCATGCCACTGGCCGCGTAGGTTCCGGCAAGCAGGATCTGCTCAAGCGCCTCCGGCGCGACCTGCCGGCATTTGTAGCGGCGGCAACTGCGGCGCTCCGTCAGGCAGCGAATTACGTCGTTCATTCCAAGTGACCTCCTTGTCAAAATCATACATATCCGTACATTCCGCGCACGGAGACCTCTCCGGCGCTGACGACGGCGCGGGTTCCGTCCTCGTAGCGGACGATCAGGCCGCCGCTATCGTCGATCCCCTCGGCAAAGGCGGAGCGGCGCGTATCCTCGCGGATGACCTGTACCTGCTTTCCGAGCGTCACGCAGCAGGCGGCGTATTCGGCGAGATAGGCTTCCTTTTCCGTCTGTAGCGCCCGCTCCATCTCCCACAGTCGCCGCACCATCGCAGCGGCAAGGGCATTCGGGTCGATCGGATGTCCCGTTTCAAGACGGAGAGAGGTCGCCGTGTCGCGCAGAGGCTCCGGCAAGGGATCGGTGTTGCAGTTGATACCCACGCCGACGATCACGCTCTGCACGTGGCCGGTATCCGCCTCGCAGCACAGCTCCGTCAGGATACCGCAGAGCTTTTTGCCTTTTACCACAAGGTCGTTGATCCATTTGATCCCGACCTCCACGTCGCAGCAGTCGGCAATGGCGCGCCGCACGGCGACGGCTGCCATGGGCGTCAGGTGCAGCAGCTCCG
>OIYV01001594.1_pt1 | contig 10702 bp, 8 predicted proteins | sample 1588251 | NCBI WGS metagenome assembly OIYV01 (sample SAMN03283282) | human gut metagenome | biome: human-associated habitat; material: feces | host: Homo sapiens | place: Peru | collected 2012
GCCGCAGAAACCGCATCTACCGCCGTACCGGTTTCTTCATCGTGTTGTCCAATAGCCGAAGTAATCGTCAGAATATCTTCCAGCTTCATTTCCCGTTCTTTTAAGATTCCATATGCAAGCACCGCACTGCTGTGTGCATGATCATAGCGATTCACGGTATTTCCGATATCATGCATATAGCCTGCAATTTTTGCCATCTCCACCTGTCGTCTCCGATACCCCAGTTCCTTCAGGATCCTTCCTGCCGTCTCCGCCACTTTCACCGCATGTTTTCTGGAATGTTCGGTATATCCCAGTACTTTCAGGTTACGGTTTCCCTGTTCAATTAAAAGGTTGATCTCCCGATCATTTCTTATCTGTTCATATCCCGGTTTCATCTGTATTCCTTCTTTTCTGTTCTCTTTTCCAGCCGTTGAATTGCGTCCATGGCCAGTTCTGACCGCTCACATTCCTCCGGACTCATGGTGATCTGCCAGCATAACGAACTTCCTTTCATATGCTCTGCTGCATAAGAAAGTCCGTTGGTGCGCTCATCCAGGAATGGCCGGTCAATCTGATTGGGATCTCCCAGCAGAATAATCTTTGTATTTTTCCCCGCACGGGTGATGATTCCTTTGATCTGATTTGGGGTAGTATTCTGTGCTTCGTCGATAATCAGATACGTTTGAATCAGGGAACGGCCACGGATAAAGTTCAAAGCTTCGGCCTGGATCAGCTCCCGCTCAAAAATCTCTTCTATCTTCCCTTTTAATTCATTTTCATCTTTATAGCGTTCCTCTTCATTGGAATCGATCAGCTGTTCCAGATTATCCATGATCGGCCGCATCAGCGGAGAAATTTTTTCCTGTTCGTCACCTGGAAGGAAGCCAATATCATCGTCAAACTGGGCATTTGGACGGCAGATCAGAATCCGGCGATACTCTCCTGACGGATGATTCAGAACTTTCTCCAGTCCAACGGCCAGCGAATAAAAAGTTTTACTGGTTCCCGCCATCCCTTTTACGATCACAAGCGGTGCTTTCTCCGCCGGCTGCATCAGTGCTTCCTGGAAAAAATACTGTCCTGCATTTCTCGGATGGATGCCATATGGCTCGGCTTTTCGATAGGCCAGTTTACGGATCATCTCTCCCTCTACTCTTCCCAACTGGCTTTTTTTCTCCGACTGATCACTTCTCAGAATCAGAAACTGATTCTCCGTAAGTTCCGGATAAACCTTTTCTCCCTGCTCATCTGCTTTATACACAACCGCGACAGGTATTCCCTTTTTCTTAAAATCTTTGAAATACTCTTCCGGTACAAATACTTCATCCCTTCCGGTATATTGAAGTTTCTGTTCTTCTACCTGCTCTGCCTCAAAATCTTCTGCCTGGATTCCAAGAAGTTGTGCTTTCAACCGCAACAGCAGATCTTTGGTTACCAGGATCACCGGATCTTTTTCTTTCTCACGCATCCCAACACACACCTGAAGAATACGATTGTCTGCTCTGTCATCCGGAAGTTCCTCCGGCAGTTCCACATATACAAAGTTTTTTTCGATCCGAAGAATTCCTTCCTGCCCGATTCTGACCCCTTTCAGAAGATCTCCCTGATGTCTCAGCTGTTCCAGACAGCGAATGACTTTTCTGGCATTGGCTCCTTTTTCTCCTTCTGCTTTTTTCAAATGATCCAGTTCTTCCACAACCACCAGCGGAATCACAATCCGATTTTCCTGAAAAGCCCACAGAGCATTTGGTGCCTGAATCAGTACATTCGTATCAATCACATAATTTTTCATGCCTGTTTATCCCTCCTACAAAATCTGCCAGAATCTGTCTGCAATCGCACATCAGGTTCCTGAAACAGATTTAAAAAAAATGATGAATCACCCTTTTACAGGTGTTTCATCATTTTATGAAATCAATATGAAATTTCAGATATCTTTTAGAAAAATCAACGTAAAATATTTTTATTTTCCCATCGACTGCTTTTCTCACTGCAGATTTCATTCCACTCACAGTCCCCGCAGATCTTCTCCCGCAGTCCTGTATCAATTACCTTTTTCTGGACTTTCTGCGCAAATTCCAGAAAGTTCAGTTCTTCTCCTTCTGTCAGCCCACAGGCCTCCAGCACGCCATGATCATACCGGAACACTTTTTCCTGTGCTTCACAGATTTCCTTTTTTTCTCTGGAATTTTCCTCATCGGTGAGGAACTGATGATTCGGGCATGCACTGCAGATTTCATCCAGCGAAACCACCAGCCGGATCGGAACATCCTTTTCCAGAATGTGTAACATCTTTTCCATATGCGCAGAAAATCCTTCGCTGTATCCTTTTCCTATAAAATACGCCAGACACATTCCATGATGCGGACGCACCGGTATTCGTTTTTTCTCCATATGTTTCTCATTTCTCACAGCTATCTTCTGTGTTTTTCGTAACTGTTCAGTACCTTCACCGTTACTATTGTTCTTTGTTTTCTCCCGCTGTTATCTCTGACTCAGATACGCTTCCACGCCCCGCTTCAACCGTTCACATCCATCTTTGATCCGGCTTCTCTGGCATGCCAGGTTGATACGCAGAAACTGCTCGCCGGTTTTTCCGTACTGTGCGCCTTCCGATACATAAAGACCGGTTGTTTTGCGGATCTCATCGGCAAGTTCTTTCGCACTGCATCCGAGAGCACTGCAGTCCACCCACAGAAGATAGGTCGCATCTGCCTCCACAACTTTCAGCTGCGGGATTTCTTTTCGGATATACTCCGTCATATAGATCCGGTTTTCAAACAGGTACGCACGGAGTTCTTCCAGCCAGTCCTCCCCTTTGGTAAATGCCGCTATCGCCGCACCGATGGCAAATACATTCGGTTCTGCCACCTCATCGGTATTCAGTGCACGCCACACTTTATGATGCAGGGCCTCGTTCGGTATCATCACAGCTGCTGTCTGGATCCCCGCAATGTTAAATGCCTTCGTCGGCGCGATACAGGTCACACTGATATTTTTACAGGTCTCTGACACCGATGCAAAAGGAAGATATCCGGTACCCGGCCGGGTGATATCGCAGTGAATTTCATCTGACAGAACGGTCACATGATATTTTTCACACAGTTCTCCTACGCGTGCCAGCGTCTCTCTCTCCCAGATTCTTCCCACCGGGTTGTGCGGGTTACACAGGATCATCAGGGAAGTCTGCGGATCCGATAATTTCTCCTCCAGCGCCTCAAAGTCCATCTCATAGTTTTCCCCGTCATATGCCAGCGGGCATTCCACCACATTTCTTCCATTGTTGACGATGGAGTTAAAGAAAATATTATACACCGGTGTCTGGATCAGCACATTTTCTCCCGGTGTGGTCAGCTTGCGGACCGTACTCGAGATTGCCGGTACCACACCGGTACAGAAGGTCAGCCATTCTTTTTTGATGGAAAACTGATGGCGTCTCTCCCACCAGTCCATGTAAGCCTGATACCAGTCTTCTTCCACATCCGTGTAACCGAACACACCGTGTGCAGCCCGCTTTTCAATCGCTTCCCGTACAGCCGGGGCCGTCTGAAAATCCATATCTGCCACCCACATCGGTAGTTCACCTTCCGCCACATCCCATTTCAGAGATCCGGTATTTCTCCGGTCTGTGATCTGGTCAAAATCATATCTGCTCATGCTGTATGTTCCTCTCTGTCTTATGCCTCGACTTCTTTTCCCTGTACAAAAATCTTCGTCTTGGACGGATCCACCTTGTCTTTTTCTACGGTCAGTTCTTTGATCTCATCCGCACGGATCACACCACTCGACGGATTCAGCACACTGTCAACCGTTCCATGGATCTCCGCATCCACAGAAGAATATTCAAATGCCAGCGTCGTATTGATCAGCTTGCAGTTTTTCATCACCAGATTATCGATGTAACACATGCCCTGCAGACTCTCGATGGTACAGTTTACCAGTGTCAGGTTCTTTGCATTCCATCCCAGGTATTCTCCGGAGATAAAGGAATCATACACGGTTACATTATCACTGTTCCAGAATGCATCTTTAGACAGCATTGTTGCATTGTGCACTTCCATATTTTTTACACCATCAAAGGAATAATTTCCCACCAGACGGAAGTTTTTCAACACCAGATCCTGGCAGTTCATGCCGAAATAATCCCCTTTTGCATCCACATGATCCAGTTCCACATTCTGACAGCTCCACAAGGTCTCTGCCGCATTCGGGAAGGTCACATTGGTCAGTTTCAGTCCGTTACACCGGCGGAAATTCTTCGGTGCCTCGATCACCGCGTTGGTCACCTCGATCCGGTCCGTATACCACACACCCGCGCGTGCCATATCAAACCAGGTACAGTCCACAGCCTTGATATCTTTCGCATACCACAATGGATATTTCCACTTGAACATGCTTCCGTATAATTCAATATTTCTGCTCTCTTTTAACGGCGACTCTCCGTCATCAAAAATCGTATCATAAATTTTCAGATCCTTCCCCTGAAACAGCGCACGCTCGCCGGTCAGGAACTCCTGATGAATCTCTTTCATTTTTCTTCCATCTCCCATAATTCTCTTCTCCCATTCTGCTGCCATATATTTCGTTATTCTGACAGGCTTATATAGAATTATTGTATTCCATTTTTGCAGATCTGGCAAATACTTGTTTTGTATGTCTTACCATAGGTTATGACTATATGATAATCCTTTTTCATTATTTGGGGATCAACGGGACTTCTCTTATTTCTTCTTTACCATGCACCGTTTCTTATAAAAAGAAATACCGTAGCACAACACCTCGTCATAATTATCCTCAAACTCTCTGTCATACATCTGCCGGTCTATCTGCTGCAGTCCTTTTTCACATTCCGGTTCCAGTTTCTGCAGTGTCTTTGCATATTTTGCCTCAAAAACAGCTACCCGGCCATTTCTTGCATCCATCACCACGATATCGCTTCGTCCCTCTCCATGTTCTTTGTTGGACTGTACCATATAACCTGCCCCGGTAAAAATCCCCGCCAGAAACGCATGATAAAAATCTTCCCGGTAATCATGATAACTGATTGTCATGCGAAGCAGATGATTCATCTCCTTTGTCAGCTGCTCTTCATTTCCATTCCATACCGCATCGAACAAAGCTTTCCGATCCGATTCTTTCGCGCTGTCATCGAACCATTTCTTTACCGTTGTTTCAAAAATTTCCTGTATCTCTGCATTTGGAATCGTCAGTGCTGCCATCTCATCCGGCACCGGTTCTTTCAGCTCTTCTTTTCTCATTTTTGTCAGATAGCCGGTCAGATACAGGATACTCCACAGGTTTTCTTCCGAAGCATGCAGATAATCATATGTGAGATTCTCCTCGATCTGCTGCAGAATATAACCGCCGGAAAGCAGAATCTCCAGTTTGTTTGTGATACTGCTTCCTGCATAGTCAATAAAGGAGCGGATGATCGCATTATCACTGGTGTTTTTCCAGTAGCTGGCAGGTTTCGCCTCCGGATGAAACTGAAGCTCCTGAATATAATTCATCACATCCCATGGGCAATAGACATCAAACGTTCCAAAATGATATCCATCATACCAAGCTTTTACTTCCTGTGCGCGTGACATCGCTCCTGCGTCCTGCAGGATTCGATCCACATCTTTTTGTGTAAAACCAAAATATTCATTAAATCTGGAAGATGTAATACTGTCCGACACGAAATTATTAGTTCCGGTAAAAATACTCTCCTTTGCTATTTTCAGACAACCCGTGACAACAGCAAACCGGAGTGCACCATTGTCTTTCAGGGATGTGCTGAGCATGGTTTTCATCACTTCCAACATCTGCGGATAATAGCCGCTACTGCTTGCTTTCGCCAGTGGAACATCATATTCATCCAGTAGCAGGATCACCGGTTTTCCATAATACGCCTGCATCATTTTCATAATAATCAGCAATGCACCCTGGATATCCACCAACGAACTGGTCTGCGTTTTCAGACGATGAAAAATGGCTCTTTGTGCTTCCGTGATCCGTTCGCCCTCTTCCAGATAGCTGTGTTCATCACAAAACTGGGAAATCGTAAATTTCAGGAGATCCAGTGCATTTTCAAAGGTACTTCCATCGACATCTTTGAAGGATAAAAATAATACCGGATACTGATTCATCCATTTTTCGCAAAGTTCCGGATACCTGCTGATCTCCAAATTTGCAAACAATCCTTCACTTTTCTTGCAAATGTCAAAAAAATTCGCCAGCATACTCATACCAAGTGTTTTTCCAAACCTTCTGGGACGGGTAAGAAGTGTAACTTTTATGGCTTCTGAATTCAGAATTTCTCTGAGCAGACCGGTTTTGTCCACATAATAATATCCGTTGGCACGTATCTCGGCAAAATCTGAAACCCCTACAGGAATATTCATTTTTTTCATGTATACACTCCTCCCTCTATCTGTTCATATATTCTCACTCCGAAAGTACATCATTAGTATCATCATACCATGTACACTCTATACAGACAAGTCACGCCCCATATCACTACATCATTATTACGCTGCCGCAATTCACAAAAGCACTCTGCACACAACCGGCAGTGTCACGATCCCGCAAAGCGTAGTCACCATCACTCCGCCCAGCGAATATTCTCCATCCGATCCGGAGGAATTGGCGAGCATAACCACCGAAGACATAGTCGGCATCGCGGTGATCAGGGACATGGTCATACGGATCTCTTCCGATACCGGGACAAATCCCAGTGCCAGATAAAACAGCACCGGAAAGAGCAGCATCTTACAGATGACAATTCCATACAGTTCGATCTGTCTGACATATTTTTGGATATCCATGCAGGCAAACACTCCGCCGAGATAGATCATCGCAAGAGGTGTTGCCGTTGCCCCGATATTCTGAAATCCAGTCTGCAAGACACCCGGAAGCTTTAGTCCGGTCAGTACGAAAAGAACTGCCAGAGCAATCGCAACCGTCGCCGGGTTGATCAGTTTTTTCGGATCAAATTTCCCTTTCCCACTCGGAGAAGTCAGCTTTACTCCAACCGTCCACATCGCCAGCTGATCCACGATGGTAAATACGGATACATACAGCATCCCACGCTCCGGAAAAATGTTGGTGATGATCGGGATTCCCATAAATCCCACATTTCCGAACATGGTCATCGCCCGATAGATCTGTGACCGGTCGCCTTCTATGTGAAACAGTTTTGTCAGCAAAACCCCCAGTCCAAATAAAAGGAGCGAGGCTGTCACCGCCAATCCGATGATAGACAGTGATTTTACTAGCGCTGACCGGTCGACCTGGCTGACCACATTGACAAAAATCATGGTCGACAGGGAAAGTTTCATCACTACCCGGGCGATCCAATCAAGTCCCTTATCATTCAACACGCCGGTTCGCACCAGTATCATACCGATGACAAGATAAACTACAAACAGTTCAATCTGTTCCATCAAAATCCAAAATGTATTCATTTCTTTCGTTTCCTGTTCTTTTCGTGTCTCATCGGCACTGACCTTTCCAGTGTCCGACAGACTAGAGCGTGTCTGAAAAAGGCTTTTCGTGAGCTGCGAGTCCCAATTTGTGGGAGATTTTATCCGAATGAGGGCGGCGTAGCGGGCTACGGCAACCGAATGAGGGTAAAATATACCGCAAACTGGGGCTTGCAGATTGCGGAAATGATTTTTCAGACACGCTCTAGCTCAGGCTTCGTGGACAATAATATCCGCAAACTGTGCCCGAGTTACTTCCGCCAGTTCTTTTGGATCCAGGCAGATGGTAGTACCGATTCGGCCGCCACTGACATAGATTTTATCGAAGTTTTCCGCACTGTTATGGATGAAGGTAGGGAAGAGTTTCTTCATTCCCAGCGGACTGCAGCCGCCCCGGACATAGCCGGTGATCTTTGTGATTTCTTTTACCGGAATCAGTTCCACAGACTTTTCGCCGGCTACTTTGGCAGCCTGTTTTAACTGTACTTCCTCAGCGATGGGAACCACAAAAACATAATATTGTTTGCTCTTTCCCTGTGCCACCAGTGTCTTGAAAGACTGCTCTACAGGTGCACCTGTTTTTTCTGCGGTATGAAGACCGTCGATAAATTCATCACATTCGTATTGAATCATGTCGTACCGGATATGGTGTTTGTCCAGCATACGCATGGCATTTGTTTTTACTTCTTTGCTCATGTTCATCACCTCAACAGGATTATACACATTTTTTTTCTTCAGGGCAATATCCACTGAAATTTTCCCGTCAATTTTAGCAACTTTTGACAAAAAGAAGAAAATCAGAAAAATACACTGGACAAATCTAAAGAGTGTGGATATAATGAGCCCATAACAAATCCAGATGCAGCGGTTCAGCTGCAGATTTCCAAAATATAAGTTTAACAAAATATAGACAAGTGGAGACTACTATGAGTTTTTCTATGCTTTTTTGCATTGTATTTACCATGGGAGCGGTGTTTTTCGACTGTAAGTGGGAGAAAGTTCCCAATCTGTGGATTATAGCCGGGCTTCAGATCAGTATGGCGGAGCATCTGTCCGGAGAGGTGATACAGGGGCTTGGCAGTGCGGTCATTCGCTTTTGGGGAGGAATATTTCTGGTTCTTTTTCTTTTCTTTCCTTTGTTTTTGGGGAAGATGATCGGAACCGGAGATATCAAGGTGCTGGCGGTACTCGGCAGCGTACTGGGACCCCGGAAAATATTGTTCTGCATCGTGACGGCATTTCTTCTGGGTGCCGTGGAATCCCTTTTTCTTCTTTTTTTTCGCTGTGACTGGCGGCAGCGGTTCTTATATTTCTTTCAGTATCTTCAGCGGGCATACGTTGAACGATCACTTCCACCGTATCTGGTGCCGGGGAAAAGACCGGAAAATATTCATTTTACAATACCAATTTTAGGCAGCGTGCTGCTGTTGTATCTAGGAGGATAAGGATGAGCGAACGCAATATTTTTGCAGTGTGTGATCTGGATGTGGATTACGCCTATCATTTTATGGAGTATCTGAGCAAAAAGAAAAATATCCCTTTTGAAGTGCGGGTATTCACCAGTGCCGCAGGGTTTCGGGAATATGTAAAGGAGCATCCGGTAGAGCTGCTTTTGATTTCCGAAAAGGCGATGAACAGTGAGATCCGTGAGGCGAAGATCGGGCAGATTCTGATCTTATCGGATGGAGTGGTGTCAAAGGGGTATGAAGAGTATCCGTCAATTTACAAATATCAGTCTTCCAATCAGGTGATCCGGGAAGCGTTGGAACACTATGGGGAGGGTGTTGGAACAACAGCGCAGACGCTGAAGCTGGAGAAGAAAAAAATGGAAGTGATCGGAGTGTATTCACCGGTTGGCAGAACGATGAAGACAACATTTGCACTGACGCTGGGGCAGATTCTGGCAAAGAAAAGAGCCTGCCTGTATCTGAACCTGGAAGCCTGTTCCGGTTTTGAATATCTTCTGGAACGCAGCTTCGATCAGACACTTGGCGATCTGCTGTACTATCAGCGTCTGGGATCGGAACAGCTGATCACGAAGATGGGATCTATTGTACAGAGTGTCAACAATCTGGATTATCTGCCGCCGGTACTTTCCATGGAAGATATCCAGAGTACCACGGCACAGGAGTGGATCAGTCTTCTGCAGCAGATCATTGATTACAGTAATTACGATGTGGTCATTCTGGATCTCAGTGACAGTGTCAGTCAGCTTTATAAAGTACTGGAACAGTGTACCAGAATCTATATGCCGATCCGGGCAGATCCGGTTTCACAGGCGAAGATTCATCAGTTTGAGCACACATTGCAGGTCTGGGAGAAACAGATGGTGCTGGATCGGATCCGAAAGATTAAACTTCCCTATCATAGAAGCTCCAAAACCGGGATCGGATATATGGATGATCTGGTATGGAGTGAACTGGGTGATTACGTGAGAGAAATGCTTCGGGCAGAGCGGGAGGACGGGTAATGAAGCAGGAACAATTTATCCGTATACGGGTAAAGCTGATGGAGCAGCTGCGGCAGGGCGCAGAATGGTCGGATGAAGAAATTCTGGAAAGGATCGATCTTCTTGTATCGGAGACGGCAAGAGAGAACCGCCTGACGGTGAAGCAGAGAGAGGAGATCCGAAGAGAGTTGTTCTATTCGGTGCGAAAGCTGGATATCCTGCAGGAACTTCTGGACGATGACCGGGTGACGGAGATTATGGTAAATGGCTATCAGAATATTTTCGTGGAGCGGGAAGGAAAAAAGAGCAGATGGGAAAAGTCATTTGTGTCAAAGGAAAAACTGGAGGATGTGGTACAGCAGATTGCCGGAAAATGTAACCGCGTGATCAATGAAAATTCCCCTATTGTAGATGCCAGGCTGGAAAACGGATCCCGTGTGAATGCAGTGATTTATCCGGTGGCGCTGGATGGACCGATTCTGACGATTCGACGTTTTCCGGAGCATGCGATCACGATGGAAGATCTGATCGCGAAAGAAAGTATCACAAGAGAGGCGGCAACATTTCTGGAACAGATGGTAAAAGCAGGATATTCGATCCTGATCGGCGGAGGGACTTCCTCCGGTAAAACGACATTTCTGAATGCGTTATCCAACGCGATTCCCCATGAAGAACGAATTATCACAATTGAAGATTCGGCAGAACTGCAGATCCAGGGTGTGGAAAATCTGGTGCGGCTGGAAGCAAAAGAGGCAAATCTGGAATCAGGAACAGAAATTACGATCCGCGATCTGATCCGCGCAGC
>OIYV01001595.1_pt1 | contig 10696 bp, 10 predicted proteins | sample 1588251 | NCBI WGS metagenome assembly OIYV01 (sample SAMN03283282) | human gut metagenome | biome: human-associated habitat; material: feces | host: Homo sapiens | place: Peru | collected 2012
TTGTTAGATATAGTACTTCAATGAAATAATTAGCTTGTAACATAATCTGAATACAGGAGAATCATATGAAAAAAGGATGGGTTGTGTTGAATGTTTTATGTATTGGAATTGTATGTATGATGATGACTTCTCGTACAGGCATTTTTCAACAAAAAAAATTAGAATCTTCTGGTCAATGTGGAGATCAGTTAAACTGGACATATGATCAAAAAAAGAAAACATTAACAATTTCTGGCAGTGGTGCAATGAATGTACCAAAGTTTTACTGGAATGAATATGAAATTCAAACACTTGTGTTAGAAGAAGGAATTACTTCCATTTCACAATCAGCGTTTTATGGTCATTCTGAACTTCGAGGAGAATTAAAACTTCCTTTAACTTTAGAAACGATTGAGGAGTTTGCATTCTATGATTGCGGTAATTTAGAAGGTAATTTAATTATCCCTGAGAATGTTAAAAGAATTGGGGATTATGCTTTTCGGGGATGTGAAAAAATGAATGGTAATCTGCAATTACCAGAAGGCTTGTTATCTATTGGAGAAAATGCATTTTATGATTGTGCGTTTCAGGATGAATTACATATTCCAGAAAGTGTTTTAGAAATTGGTACTGCCATTGGTTACTCAGCTATCCTTATGGCTAATGCTACATCAGAGGTTGAAATTACAACCATTGAAAGAGATGAAAAAAGATATCGTGAAGCTGTTAAAAACGTTAATGCATGTGGCTTAGATAAAAGAATTGATATCGTTTATAATGATGCCCTAGAAGTAAATCTAGCTGGACACTCATATGACTTAATCTTTATCGATGCTGCTAAAGGTGGATATATTAAATACTTTGAAAAGTTCTGTAATTATTTAAATCCAGGTGGAGTTATTATTACTGATAATTTAAAATTTCATGGTTATGTAGGTAAAAGTGATACGATTGAAAGTAAAAATTTACGCCAACTTGTATCAAAAATTGAAAGTTATATTGATTTTCTAAAAAACAATATTGATTTTGAGACAACCTTTTATGATATAGGAGATGGACTTTCAGTTAGTAAGAAGAAAAATCATGAATAAGCTTTTTATTATTAAAAGTGAAAAAGAAATTAATTTACTTAAGGAAAATGGTGTAGATAGTTTTGTTTACCCACTTTTTTCATTTTGTGTTGGCGTAGAAAATGAATTTTCTTTAAGTGAAATTAAGGAAGATAATAGTTATATATTTGTAAATAGAGTTCTTGATGAAGATAGTGCTAATAAGTTAAATACTTTGCTTCATAGTCTTCCAAGTAATATAAAAGGGATTATCTTTGATGATGTTGGTATTATTAAAATGATCAAAGATGTTAAAATAGAAAAGATATTAATGCCAAGTCATTTTGCTTGTAACTATGAAAGTGTTAATATTTATAATGAATATGTAGATAGTGTAGTACTTCCCTTTGATATAACCGAGGATGAAGTGGATGAAATTATATCTAAATCTTCGAAAAAGGTTTCTTTATATGCTTTTGGTCTTATTGGAAGTGCTTATTCACGAAGATACTTAATTAAAAACTATAGTAAACATGAAAATGTTAAGTATGAAAATCCTTTGGTTATAGAAAATAATAATCATAAATTTATTTTATTTGAAAATGAGTATGGTACATATTTTTATCATTTACCTTATTTTAATGGACTTAATAATTTAAACAAAGATATTAAGTATGCAATATATCATCCAATATGTTTAAGTGAAAATGATTTAAAAGATTTAGTAAATGGAAAAATAAATGTAGAAACAGATGATGGATTTTTACATAATAAAACTATTTATAAAATAAAGGGGGACAAGAAATGATAGAATTACTTGCTCCAGCAGGAGATTTTGAAAGATTAAAATTTGCTTTTTTATATGGTGCAGATGCAGTTTACTTTGGTGGTCAAAATTACTCACTTCGAGCTAATGCTAAAAATTTTGATTTAGATGATATCAAAAAAGCCACAGAGTATGCTCATAGTTTAAATAAAAAAGTATATGTTACGGTAAATATTGTATTTCATAATGAAAACCTTGAGGGTTTAAAGGACTATTTATTATATCTTGAAAGTGTTAATGTTGATGGAATTATTGCAAGTGATATTGTAGTTTTAAAAATGATTAAAGATTTAAAACTTAAAACAAAGGTAATCCTTTCTACACAGGCAAGCTCACTTAACTCTTTTACGTCAGAGTTTTATAAAGACTTTGGAGTAGATCAAATAGTTCTTGCAAGGGAGGCTTTGACAAATGATATTAAAGCTATAAAGGATAAAACAGGCCTTGAACTTGAATGCTTTGTTCATGGGGCAATGTGTATGAGTATTTCTGGTAAATGTATATTATCTTCGTTTATGACAGGAAGAGACTCTAACAGGGGTGGATGTGCTCAAATTTGCAGATGGGTTTTTAATGAAGATAAAACTCCATTTACAATGACACCAAAAGATTTAAATATGATCGAAAATATCAAAGAAATGATTGATTTGGGAGTTACTACATTTAAAGTCGAAGGTAGAATGCGTTCTATATACTATATTTCTACAGTAATACTATGCTATCGTAAAATTATTGATAAAATATTAAATAATACTCTAACCGAAGAAGATAAAACATATTATTTAAAAATCCTTAATAGAGTTGCAAATAGAGAAAGTGCTCCCCAGTTTTTTAAGAGTCTTCCGAGTGTAAATGATCAATATTATAATCTTCGTGATGAAGAAAGTAATCAAGACTTTTTAGGTATCGTTAAATCGTACGATGAAAATACTCATATTGCAGTAATCGAAGAAAGAAATTTCTTTAAAAAAGGAGATAATATTCAGTTTTTTGGACCTAATACAGAAACTTTTGATTATACAGTAAATGAAATATTTAATGATAATGATGAACTAATTGAAAAAGCAAATATGCCTAGAATGATTGTTAAGTTAAAAGTTGATAAACATTTAAATGAAAATGATTTATTAAGAGTTAAAATAAATTAATCAGTATGTAAAAGTTAATTAAAATAGAAATTTGCACTATTTTTAACAAAATGTTAGAATATAACTCAAAAAAAAGGTGAAAATAATGATAGAATTAATTTTAAATAAAGTTGTAAAGAACTTTGGATTTAAAAGAGTATTAGATGAGTTTGATTTAGAATTAAAAACTGGAGAAAGAGTAGCATTAATTGGACCAAACGGAAGTGGAAAAACTACTATATTTAAAATGATTACGGAAGAAGAAAGTCCTACAAGTGGTACGATTTCAATAAGAAAAGGTGCAACTTTAGGTATGCTTTCACAAATTCCAAAAATATATTCTGATGATGTAACTGTATTAGATGTATTAAAAAGTGGAAAACAACAAGTATATGATATTGAAAAAAAATAAGAGATATGGAATCTAGACTTTCTACTATAGCTCCTGACAAATTAGATTCTATTTTAAAAACTTACGGTGAATTGCAAGAATTATTTGAAAATATTGGAGGTTATTTACTAGAAGCAGATTTAAGCAAGGTTTGTAATGGGTTTAAAATTAGTGAAGAAATGTTAACTAGAAAGTATAATACTTTATCAGGAGGAGAAAAAACAATTGTTAATTTTGCTACTTTAATTTTAAGCGAGCCATCTATATTATTATTAGATGAACCAACTAACCATTTAGACATTGATACTTTAGAATGGCTAGAAGAATATCTAGCAAATTATAAAGGTAGTATTTTAATAAGCTCTCATGACAGATATTTTATTGATAAAATATCACAAACAACTTTTGAAATTAAAGATGAAAAAATAACTAAATATATTGGAAATTATAGTGATTTAAAAACACAGAAAAAAAAGGATACTTGAAATAGGTTCACAGCCTAAAAGAAGATAATTATCAAATGATACTAATAAGGTATCTTTTTTTATGAAATTAATTACAATATAAAATAAATGAATGTAAGTTATGTTTTGTTTCGGTAAAATGTTTACACTAAATTTGACATTTTAATAAATATGTGATAGAATTAGTGACATTAAGAGGGGTGGTTGTTAATGAGAGAAAATGATGTTGTAAAAAACAATAAAAAATTTAACCTAAATAGACAAATTACTGGAGTTATTCAAAATGATAGAATTTGGGAACAATGGTACGATCCTAAAAAAATGAAAGAGAATTTGCCTAAAATGAATCAAGCAGATTACGAGGAAACATGTAATAAAGATTATCCAAATGATGTTATTTTAAATAACCGTGGTCTTAAAAAAATCACTAATAGTGGGTTTATAGCTATGCGTAATAAATATATACGTTCTTTAAAAGCTATGGGTATTGGAAAAGGAGATAAGGTTGTATCAATTGCACTTTCTACTCCAGAATTAATAGCTTTTAAATATGCTTGTGCTTATGTTGGAGCAATAACTGCACATTTTAACTTTACTGAAGATAAAGAAAAAATGTATAAACATATTAAACTTTTAAATCCAAGTTTAATTATGTTTCTTGATATTTTAGAGCCTAGCATTAGTGAAGTATTAAATAATGAAGAATTTAAAAGTATTAAAAAGTTAAGACTTCCAGTTTCTGCTTCAACACCGATTTTAAATGATGAAAAATTAAAGACCGCATTATTTACACTTAATAATAAACTCCAAAATAAAAATGTTAAGGGAGCAATAAGTTTAAGTAAATTTGTTAGCTATGGTCAGTATTATAATGGACCTATGGAAAGTGTTTATGAAGACCATCTTCCTTCGAATATTGCACTTTCTTCAGGCACAACTGGAGAAAGCAAAGCAATATTACTTTCACACGATGCAAATAATGCACTTGCAAAGCAACACGAAATTGCTGATTTAGGTCTTAAAAGAGGAGAAAAGAATTTAGCACTTGTTCCACCATTCTTAGCATTCTGGGATGCTGATATAATTGGTATGGCAATGAGTCTTGGTCTTGAAAATATACTTGAAATGGATTTAAGTTATGAAAGTGTTCCAAAATATTTAGCTAAACATAAACCAAATTATGGTATATGGAGTCAATATTTATGGGATTCAGTACTTTATGATAAAAATAAAGATGAATATATTGGAAATCTAAAAAAAGTGGTTATTGGTGGTGAAAGACCTGATATAAACCAAGTTAATAGATTTAAATCTGAAACAGGTATAACTCAAGAAGCAGGTTTTGGTGCTAGTGAAATGGATTCATGTTTTAGTGTAGCTCATCCAAATTGTAATATGATTGGTTCTTCAGGACTACCACTTCCATTTAATAATGTAATGATTAAAGATAGAAGTTTTAATGATTTAAGTTATAATGAACCAGGTAGAATATGGGTTACTGGACCAGCAATGATGAATTGTTATTATAATAATCCACAGATGACCGATAGTGTAATTTATACTGATAAAAATGGCGTAAAATGGTACAATACTAAAGATTTTGGTTTTGTTCACGATACAGGAAGTTTATTTGTTCTTGATAGAGATCAAAAACCACTTGAAATCAACTCTAAAGAAGTAAATCTCATTTTAATCGCGGAAAAAATAAAAGAACTACCTTGTGTTAAACTATGTAAATTAAATCATAAAGACGAAAAGATAGTTTGTCACGTATCTTTTGATGATTTATGTGGAAAAACTAAAGAAGAATGCACAAATGAACTTATAAATTATTTAAATGATGCTTTCACTTCCGAAGAAAGACCAGCTTATTTAGTAATTTACCCATCACTTCCTAGAACTCCACTTGGAAAAGTTGATTATCAAACTCTTGATAAACTTGCAAATAATATTGAATGTGAAACTATTGAACTTGAAAAAAATAATATAAAAGTTTTACATAAGTAGTTTAAAAAAATATAAAAATATGTTATTCTTATACTAGGTGGTAGTATGAAGGATAACATATTTTTTTCAATAGTAAGTTTATTTTATAGTATAATGCTTATTATAGTGTATTTTTCCAAACAAAGAATTGATAGTGATGAAAATGCTATATATAAAAGACTTGTTTTAGCAAACTTTTTAGGATTAGTTATTGAGATATTTCCCGCTACACTAGCAATAAGGGTAATCAATAATGTTAATCCTAATATGGCAATATTTATTTTAAAGTTTATATTATATTATTTCGTAGTGTGGATGTTAATATTTACTTATTATATTTATGTTATTAGTTCTAAAGATAGGTATAAGGAAAAAAATATTTATTTATCCAAAATTAAAAAAATGAAAAAGATTATGTATTTCATTTGCATAATATCAATTGTTTTAGTTACTGTATTACCTTTATATGCCAATGATATAAATTATACTTATGGACCAAGTGCTAATTATGTTTATGGTTTAAGTGGTATAATGATTGCATTTATAATATTTATGCTTATTAGAAACTTTAGAAATATTAAAACTAAAAAGTATACACCAGTTTTTTCTTTTATAATTCTTGGCATTATTACAATGCTAGTTCAATATTTTAATCCGGAATTAACACTTATGATTCCAATGCAAACTTTCGTAACATTTCTAATGTTCTTTACAATAGAAAATCCGGATGTAAAAATACTTAATGAATTATATAAAAACAAAGAAATTATGGAGTCAAATTATGAAGATAAATATAACTTCTTATTTGAAATAACTCAAGAAAGTAGAAATCCTCTTAAAAGTATTGAAAGTATATGTAATAATATCGAAGATGAAAAAGATATAAAAGTAATCAAAGAAAATGTTAAAGATTTATCAAATTTAGCAAAAAGACTAGACTTTACCATAAATAATGTAATGAATGTATCAACTCTAGATGCACAAAAAATAAATATAATTGATAAGAAATATAATTTAAAAAAAGTATGCGAAGAGCTTACAAAAAGAGTATCACTTGAAAATAAAAAAGATGTTGAGTTTAAATATAGCATACCTCATAATGATTTATATTTGTATGGCGATGATATGAAAATAAAACAAGTACTTTATTCATTAATAGTAAATTCATTAGAAAAAACAAATGTAGGGTATGTAGAGTTTAAAGTAAATGTAATTGAAAAATATGATTATGCAAGAGTAATATTTATGGTAACAGATTCAGGACCTGGTATAGAAATAGATAAAATAAATGAAATATTATCGGCAACTGGCTCACTTGATAAGGAAGAAGTAGAACTTCTTAATAAAAAAGAAGTAGATGTAAAACTATGTCAAAAAGTAACTAAACTGATGGGTGGAAACTTAATGATAAAAAGTGATTTAGGAAAAGGTAGTGAATTTATCCTTACGATAGATCAAAGAGTATATCATGATGAAACAAAAAGTATCTTATCAAATTATGAAAATGTGGTTAATAACTATCAAAAAGCCTTAATAGTATCACAAGATAAAACATTAATAAGTAAAGTTAAAAATATATTAAATAAAAATGGTGTTTCATATTCTGTATTATATTATGGGCTAGATGCAGTAGATAAAATAAAGTCACATAAAAAATATGATTTTATTCTTATCAGTGATGAAATGAAAGAAGTAAGTGGTTTATCAACTTTAAAAGAAATGCAAAAGGTAAAAGGATTTAGTTCGCCTTGTATAGTAATGCTAAATGAAAGTAAAAAAGGACTTGCAAAACATTATATAGAAGATGGATTTAGTGATTACCTTATAAATGAAGACATTGATAGTTTAAATAAAATATTAGAAAAATATTAAAGCCAATATGGCTTTTTTGTTGACACAAATTTGACATTTTACTAGTTTTATGATAAAATTAATGTAGTTAAGAGGGGGATAAAATGAATAATGCTGAGTATCCAAGTAACATTAAACCTTGGAAAAAATATTATGAAAATTTTGATGATAACTTTTCTGCACCGCAAGAATCAATCTTTATGTTGCTAGAAAAAAGTGCTAAACAAATGCCAAATAATATAGCAATTAATTATATGAATTTTAAATTGTCTTTTAAAAAGTATATAGATAAAATTATTAGTGAAGCAAACTCGTTAAAAAAACTTGGGGTGAAAAAAGGCGAAATAGTTCCAGTTTTTCTTCCAAATATTCCCGAAGCTAGAACCACAATTTATGCATTGAATATTATTGGAGCAATTGCATACCCAATAAATCCACTTCTTCCACCAAAGGAATTTGAAAAAATTTTAGTGGAAAATAATGTGAAAAATTTATTTATATTTAATATGTTTTATCAAAAATATTTGTCTGCAGTAAAAAATAGTCCCGTAGAAAATGTTATTATGGCATACGGAACAGATATGATTCCTAAATATATTTTAAAATTTAAAAATTTACTTGATGGTTTGAAAAAAGAAAATAGAAATCTTTTGATACCTGATTCAATAATTTCTTGGGATGATTTTATTACTTGTAAATCGGAAGAAAAAAATATACCTTTCTTTGAAAAAAATCAAACTAGTGTGATAATTGGTACAAGTGGAACAACTGGGACTCCAAAAGGTGTATGTTTAACAAATGAAAATCTTAATTCAATGGCTCTTGAACATTTAAATGGAAGTTTAAATTTTAAACCTGGAGATAAAATGCTTGATATTTTAATACCATCGATTGGATATGGCCTTTCGGTTATGCATTATGAAGGTGTGTGCGGACTTGAGACTATTTTAATTCCAACACTTCAAAGTGATATATACCCAATGCTAAAAAAATATAAACCCGATCACTTTGCTGGAGGTCCAATTCATTATGAAACTTTAGTTTCTCATCATGAAAATGATCCTTTAATTTATGGCAAAAACTTTGTTTCTGGAGGAGCATCATTACCAAAAAGTACTGAAAAAAAATTAAATCAAATAAATGAAGATGGTACTTTTGATGAAAAAAATATATTTGTAAGACAAGGACTAGGATGTACAGAAAATGGTGGAGCAAGTACATACGCAAAAAAAGGTGCTTATAAGCCTTATGGTGTTGGAATCCCACTTCTTTATGAAACAATAGGAATTTTTAAGCCTGGTACGGATGATGAACTTGGATTTAATACAGATGGAGAAATATGTATAAATGGTCCAACAGTTATGAAAGAATATTTTAATAATGAAGAAGAAACAAATAAAGTCTTAAGGAAACATAAAGATGGTAAAATATGGCTTCATACCGCTGATATTGGATATATGGACGAAGACGGACAAATTTTTATTAAAGATAGAATTAAAAATATATTTGCACGAAGAGGTTTTAATGTTCATCCAAATGCAGTAGCTGATTTCATAAGTTCTTTGCCAATAGTGGAAAAAGCATTTGTAATGGGAATAAATCATCCTGATGAACAAATGGTACCTGTGGCATTCGTTAAGTTAAAAGAAGAAATGTCCTTAAAAGATGCCGAAAATATAATTAATGAAAACTGTTATCAGTTTTTAGAGGAAACTTCGATTCCTTATGAAATTGTATTTGTATCAGATTTACCACTTAACCTTGGGGGAAAGGTTGATACAAAAAAACTTTTAGAGATATCAAAAATAGATTATTTTAAAAATAAAGAAAAGTCATTTTCAAGAGTTTTAAATATTTCAAAATATTAAATAGCGAGTTTACACTTTGCTATTTTTTTGATAAAATTATTATGAAAGTAGGAATAGGTTATGGTAACATTTTCATTTTCAATATGTTCGTTAGTATTTATGCTAATCTTTTTAATAATATATTTTTCAAAGAAAAGAATAAAAAATAAAGACAATTCAATTTACTCATTTTTAATTATTACAAATACAGTAGGTCTTATTATAGATATAATTGGTTATATAACAATGCATACCATAAGCTTAACTTCACCAGTAAACATTATTATTTCTAAATTAAATCTATTATATTATTTTACTTGGTTATATCTTTTTGTTATCTATATTTTATATATTTCCAAGATTGCAAATAATAATATTTTCTCTAATATATCCAAACTTAAATATATATGCTATTTGATAAATATTTCCTTTATATTAATTTTATCCTATAATTTTGCTAAAATCAGCAAGTTTTTTGAAAATCTTTCTTGCTTGTATATAAAAACTATTTTAATAAAAAAATATTGTCGAAAAATTATACCAAGAGCACCTTAAAAATATCTGACTATTTTTTATAATTTAATTAAGGTACATAAAAGTAAAGGAAGAGAAAATGCATTTACAAAATTATATTTTCCGATATGTAAATATATTTATGTGCCAATTTGTATTTTAGTTCTTGTATTGGGAATTGTACTTGGCGGAATCGGATGATATAGAGATATAGATTATGAGAATATAATAGAGAAATAAGTGTATGGGAAAGGTGCTGCAAGCACAAGTTATGGAGAGAAAGTATGAGAAGGTTCAGTTATACGATTAAAGAAGAACAAGGAATTCATGCCCGTCCGGCTTCTTTTCTTATTCAGGAAGCCAGAACTTATGAAAGCCGTATTACTATTCGGGTAAAAGGAAAAGAAGCAGATGCATCCAATATTATTGCTGTAATGGCTTTAGATGTCGTATGTGGGCAGAGAGTAGAAGTAGAGATATGTGGAACGGATGAAGGCGTGGCATATAGGGGAATGAAGAAATTTTTTGAAGAAAACTTATAAAACATTTTGATTTTGTTAGGAAAAACAGAAAAAATATAAGGAGAGATTTATGAATATTTTTGATGTTATCGGTCCGGTTATGGTTGGGCCTTCAAGTTCTCATACTGCAGGTGCGGTTAGA
>OIYV01001596.1_pt1 | contig 10692 bp, 12 predicted proteins | sample 1588251 | NCBI WGS metagenome assembly OIYV01 (sample SAMN03283282) | human gut metagenome | biome: human-associated habitat; material: feces | host: Homo sapiens | place: Peru | collected 2012
GATAGTCCTAAAATATATTCAGAAGAAACAGCATCAACATTAGATAAACCACTAAAATCATCTTCTTCATTCCAATCAAAATTAGATTTTAATCCAATTGAATTCATTCCTAAATCATCAACATTTAATTTATAATCAACCAAAGATGCAAGTTCATTTAAAGAATTAAAAAGTTCAGCAACTCCAAGTATCATTTCTACATTTAAAATGCGTATACGTTCAAACATTCTCCTCATTTCCATATAATCAACGTGGACAATATTCAAATTGTAAAAAGAAAGTTCACTAGAGTTAGCATACTGTGTATTGAAAATTTCAGAACCTAAATTATGATTTTCACTTGTATTATCAATATAATCACTTTCATTCATTATACAATCACTACTCCATTTCTTGTAACAATGAAGCACTTAAAACATCAATCTCATTTTGAATATTTTCAATTTTTGTATTAATTTCATCAAGTTTCTCATTTGCTGCATTCATTACAGGGCCAACTTGTGCCATTAATTTTCCAGAACTTCCACATTCATTTCCAACTTTAGTTAAAGTATCCTTAACAGCATCACGAGCAGAACTATCTGTGGCACTCCAATAAGTATCCATATTATTAACAATCCAATTAAAAGAGTTGGCAGTACCTGACAATCTATCCGAAGAAGCAGCACTTTGAACCTTCTCCATCGCAGTTTCAATTTTTTCTTTCGTTTCCTTTAAATCTAATAACTCCATTCTCAAATTACCAATTTCATTATTTATCTGTGCTTTTCTTCTTTCATCATCACTTATATCACTACCAGAATTAATATTTTCATTATCTAAAGCTTCCATAATATCACAGTCAAGTTATTAAACTTGACTACCTCCTTTCACAAAGTATAAAAGTATTCTTATTTAACAAAATCATATATTAAACCTATATACCATCATAAACATTATAGCAAATTTAAATGTAAATGTAAATAATTTTTAGCAAAATAAAAAAGTGCATACATATTAAGTACTCACTTTTATATTTATTATCCACCAATACTTGAGTTAACATTGCCAACAACTTCACTAGCTTCTTGACCCAAATTAGAATAATTTTTAATTTGAGTATCAAAAAATTCATTTAAACTATTAAAGTTTTTTACAACTAATCCAGTAAGTTGAGCAGTATTATCTCTAAGTTGTAAAATCTTTGAATTTAAATCAGTAATATCAACAAAAGTTAATATTTCTTCTAATTCAGAAGTAAGTGAGTTTGCTGTTTGCAACAAACGATCTCTAGTATCATTACCATTTGCTACAACTTCACGTAACTTATCAAGTGTTAAAGTTAATTTACCATTCATCTAAATTACTCCTTTCCTTATATATAATTGAATACTAATTAATACTAGATGAAGCAATTTGCTTTGTTCCCTCACCTAAAGCAGTCATGATAGCAATAATTCTATCTAAAGCAGGAATAACTAAACTATCTAAACATGCAGTACAATCATTAAGACCATTCTTTAAATCTGCTAAGTCTTTTCCTACATCTTCAGAACTTGTCCAACTACTGCTTAATTCATTAATTAAGTTTTCTAATTCTTCTGGATATATATTCTTACCATTTTTTAATACTATAACATTTTTCTTACGACCAGTTATAAAAAGGAATCCATCTTTATCTATATAACCTAAATCGCCTGTATATAACCATCCATCTTTTAAAACTTCACTTGTAGCTTCTTCATTTTCATAATAACCAAGCATTAAAGTACTGCTTTTTATTAATATTTCTCCTTCTCCTTTTTCATTAGGATTGTTTATTCTTAGTTTTGAACATACAAGTGCTTTACCTGCAGAACCTATCTTAGGTTCATATTCTGGAGTAAGCGCTGCTATTGGTGATGTTTCTGTTAGTCCATATCCTTGTAAAAATATTATACCTATATCTTGTAGCCATTTTCCTGCTTTAGGATCTATTGGTGCTGCAGCTGAAACAATAAATTTTAAGTTTCCTCCTAGATTTTCATATATTTCTGAAAAAACTTTTCTTTTTATATCAATACCAACTGCTTTTAAAGCATTAGTAACATGAATCATTGAATTAACTACCCCAGTTTTTCCACCTTTTTCTATACTTTTGTTAATTTTTTTATATAAACTTTCTATTAGTAGTGGCACAGCAAGCATAGCTGTTGGTTTTGTTTCTTTCATATTATCAACAATATGCTTTAATCCTTGGCAAACGACTATTGATGCTCCAACTGCCATAGGTAATAAGAAACCTATTGAGCATTCATAGCAATGGTGTAAAGGTAATACTGAAAAAAATCTATCTTTTTCAGTTAAATATACATATGGGTTTACAGCATTAATATTTTCTGCTAAATTTCTGTTACAAATCATTACACCTTTTGCTTGAGAAGTAGTTCCTGATGTAAATATTAAAACTTTAAATTCTTCTGGATCTATTTTTATATCTAAGAAAGAATTATCGCCTTTATTTACAAGTTTCTTTCCTTCTTCAATTACAGTATTTAATCCTATATTTCTACCAGATAATTTATCATCTGAATTCATCTGTATAAAGTATTTTACAAATGGTAAGTTATCTTCTACTTTTTTTATATTATCTTTTTTCTTTGTAGAATAAATTACTACACTGGCTTTTGCTCTTTTTATTACATTTTCAATTTCATTTATAGGTAATTCTTTATCGATAGGTACTGCAATTCCTGCTCCACAAACTGCAGCCATGTAAGATACATACCAATGATATGTGTTTTCCCCTATAATAATAATTCTCTCATCTTTTAAATTGAATTTTTTAGTTAATGATGTACCTAAAGCAACTACATCTTCTTTAAAAGCTTTATAAGTTATTTCTGTAAATGACTCTTTAGGATTGAATTTTTCTAATATAAATGGCCTATCAGCAAATTCATTAGTGCTTTTAAGAAAGATTTCTTTTATTGTTTTGTAATGAGTTTCAGGAAATCCTTTTTTTCTTAATTTTTTTTCTTCTTTTTTATTTTCTATCTCATCGTAGTTTATTTGTACTTCTGGTAAGTTTTCTATTCCTTTCATTTTTATCTTTGGAAATTTAAAGTTTGGTATTTTAAAATCTAATATTCTCATTTTTATAATATTTCCTTTCTTTCTACAATTATTATATATGATTAATTTTTTAAGTACAATCCTCTTTACATAATTTTTAATAACTTAAATCCTAAATAGTCTGCACTTACTAATTTATATTCAATATCATCTCTTTTGCCGATTATTGCTCCTGCATGTGAGTTTCCGTGTAAATGTCCATAAAGACATAATTTAACATTATATTCATTTAAAAGATTTATTATTTTCTTTTCAAATTCATTATTTATATATTGATTACTAATAGGCGGATAATGCATGCAAACTATTATTGGTTTATTAGTATTCAGTAATTTTGTACTTTCTAAGGACATTTCTAATCGATGTATTTCTCTTTCTATAATTTTTATGTCTGAAGATTTATTATAATCCCAGCCTCTAGTTCCTGCTATAACAACATTTTCTACTTCAATACTATTGTTATATAGTAAATTTATAGTATTAAAATTGTTTTCTTTTAAGAATCTGTTTATGCTAGTTACTGTTGACCACCAATAATCGTGATTTCCTCTTAGCAATATCTTTTTCCCAGGTAAAGAATTCAAAAATTCAAAATCCTTATATGTTTCTTTTAAATATGTTTCCCATGAAAAGTCTCCAGGTATTAAAACCGTATCATCTTTTTTTACTTTTTTTATCCAATCTTCCTTTATCTTTTCTGCATGATTTTCCCAATTATTTCCGAAAAATGTCCATAGGTTTTTGATGATTAAAAGATAAATGCAAATCTGCTATTGCATAAATTGACATATTTTTTTCCTTTCTAAATATTATTATAATTTTAAGTTTGGTATTGCATTCAAATCTAAACCTGCGCTTTTTTTATCTAAATAATTATAATATCCGGCTGATGCAATCATTGCTGCATTATCTGTGCACAGTTTCAACTCTGGAAAATATACCTTTATTTTTCTCTCTTTTCCCAATTTTTCAAATCTATTTCTTATATATGAATTTGCTGAAACTCCTCCAGCTAAAACCAGTGTTTTTACATCTTTTCCAATTTGCTCCATTGCATTTTTTGTGTTTTCTATTAATATATCAGTAGTTGCTTTTTCAAAACTTGCACATAAATCTGCTTTATTTAAATTTGGTTGTTTATGATGCAAGTTAAGCACTGATGTTTTTATTCCACTAAAACTAAAATCTAAATTTTCCAAGTGTGTTTTTGGCAATTCTATATTTGCTTTTCCTTCTTTTGCTAATTTGTCTATTTTAGGCCCTCCTGGATAGTCAAGCCCAATTACTCTTGCAACTTTATCATAAGCTTCACCTATTGCATCATCTCTTGTTGATCCTAAAATTTTAAATTTAGTATAATCTTCTATATATACTAAATGTGTATTTCCTCCAGAAATTAAAAGACATAAGAATGGTGGTTCTAATTCTTTATATGTAATATAATTTGCTGCAATATGTCCTTCTAAATGATTAACTGGAACCAAAGGTTTATCTAGAGCATAACTTAATGCTTTTGCATATGATACTCCTACTAATAAAGCTCCAACTAAACCAGGTCCATATGTTACACATATGGCATCAATATCTTTCAATTCCATATTTGCCTCTACTAAAGCTTTTTTAGTGACATCTGATATAGCTTCAACATGATTCCTAGAAGCAATTTCTGGTACGACTCCTCCAAATTTTTCGTGAATTGGAACTTGAGAATTTATAATATTAGAAAGCACTTCTCTACCGTTTTTTACCACAGATACAGAAGTTTCATCACAACTTGATTCAATTCCTAAAGTTATTATATCGTCCATCTTTTTTCCTTTTATTTAAAATAATCTTAATATTGATAGTACTAATTTCATTAGTGCATTATATATTGCCGACATTATTGGTGTAATAATTATCCCCGCAAGTCCTGTAATCCATATTGCTAAAAATATATAATAAAATATTTGCTCATGCTCTAATATCCATGTTCTAGCTCTATATGGAAATAAATTTATAAACACTTTTGAACCATCTAATGGTGGTAAAGGTATCAAATTGAAAACACCTAACCCAATATTTATAATAACTATTTCTTGCAATAATATTGTTATAACAAATCCTATTGTAGTTTGAGCTAAAAATGCCTTAGGTGCAAACATATAAACTACTCCCAAAATAATTGCAAATATTATAGCTAAAATAAAATTCATAACTGGTCCAGCTAGTGCTACAAGAGCCTCTCCTTTTGATTGAGACACATTTCTATTAAAATTTCTCGAATCTATCTGAACTGGTTTTCCCCAACCAAAACCTGCAAAAACCAATAATATGAATCCAATTGGATCTATATGTTTAAGTGGATTTAGTGTAAGTCTTCCTTGCATTCTTGGAGTTTCGTCTCCTAATTTATCTGCCATCCATGCATGTGCAAATTCATGAAAGGATATTGCTATTAACACGGCTGGTAAAGCAAATAGTGTTGATATTAAACTTTCACTTGTAGTTCCCATAAGACTATATATAACTAAACAACCTAATAATATATAAATAAATCTTTTATCTATTTCAAACATGAATAATTACCTTCTTTATATTAATTTCATTTAATTATTATATACTAAAAGGCTTTAATTGTAAATATTTTGATATAAAAATGAACCTTCCTTGATAAACTTTTTAACAAGGAAGGTTTATTTTTTAAAATCTATTTATTTATTGCTATTTTACTCTAAAAACTTTACAAGCTCCACCTTGATGCCAACTAGTTGATTGACATGGATTAGAAGAGTTTGAACCTCCATTATACCAATTTCCGTTTCCAGCATATATTTGTACATGGCTCCTTGGCCAGTATACTATATCTCCTGCTCTCAAGTTTCCATTTGAAGCACTACTTAATGATATTTCTGTAAACTTTTTACTATTTCTTAACATTTTTGCAAAGTCATCTACATCACTATAGCAATATTGATTTATATATTCTGAAGTTAATATTCCTGTATCATATAATGTCCATGCAGCAAATGATGCACAACACATTGTATGTTTTTGCCACATTTTTTCTATACAATTGTAAGTAAATCCATATGAGTATCCTCCAACTTCATTTGTATGTCTATGCATTTCTGCTGCTGATTTTACTATATTAGTATCATGTATTCCCAAAACATATTTTCCATCTGCTGTTTTGAATTCTCTAAATGCTCCTAACACATTCCAATTTCCTGCAGAAGTATCAATTACACTTATATCATTTGCAGATAACTTTCCTGATGTTCTAGCACTATTTGCTTTTATTGCATATGCTACAACATAAACTTCTTGATTTGCTGAATTACGAACTTTTACAGCTACTGGAAATCCTGCTAATATTTCATTATATATTGTTTGTAAGAAACTTTGGTATGTATTGTAATTAGCCATATATTTATAATTAATTATATTAAAATTAGTTCCAACTTTACTTATAAAATATGTTTTATTTGCATTTGTATTTGATTTTAAATAATCTTTATATGCTGTTTTTCCTCTTATTTTTTGCATTGTATAAACTGCAATAGCACCATTTTCATAATTTGTTCCATTTGATCTTAAACTCTTAACTTCTGCTTCTGTATATCCATTAAATCTCAAGCACCAATAACCATTTGTTTTATAATATGGATTTGTGTTGTTTGTTATTCTCCTAGAAGTTTCATTAATTCCTACTTGAGTTCCTCCCAATGTCTTATTGCATATTGCCATATTAACTGATGCTGTTTTCCCTGCTGCAGTTGCCTTTATTGTAATGTTTCCTGCACTTTTTCCTGTTAATTTTCCATTTGCATCTATTACTGCTATACCATTGTTTGTAGTCTCCCATTTTACTGTTTTATTTTTTATATTATTTGGTGTAAGTTCTGCTACTAACTGAATACTTTCACCAATATATATATTTCTTGCTCCATTAATTTTTATATTAATATTATTTGTTGTATTATTAGTTGTCGTATGTGTTGTTTGTGGTTGTTCATAAGATAATATTAATTTTGCATCAACCGAATTTATGTATCCATCTTGATTTACATCAGCACGCTTTCTTTGCCAATAAGTTAAATATCTCTTCCCAATTGTATACTCCATAATATATAATGCATCTTTTGAGTTTATTTTGCCATCTCTATAAACATCTCCTAATTTACCTATAGATCCTAACTTGTCTCCTATTTTTACTTTATTTGCGGCATAAATACAATTTTGAAATACTCCAAATACTAAAAATATTAATATAATTATACTCAGATGTTTTAATAAACTTTTTTCCATAATATCACCCCCAGAAAAATTTTTTTCCAAGTTTTAAATCTTATGTTAAAAATTTCTTCTAACTTATATTATACCACTTTTATTCATGTTATGTCAACTTGTGTAGAAATATAAAAAAGCGATAAATATCGCTTTTCATTTTTATCTTATAAAATTTGTTTTTATTGCTTCTTCATATATTGGTTTAGGTACTTTTTCTTTTGCTATATATTTACACTTTAGTAAATATGCTATGTTCTTGCCTAAGTTTCTCATAGTTTGTAATCCCTCTAAGTCTTGTTTTGCTTCTTCTTTATTAGTTCCATGTATTTGATTCCAATATGAACTTCCAACTATATACATATTACTCATAAGTGGATATTTATTTAATTGATCAAATGCTGCTGTTGCTCCGCCCTCTTCTACAACTTACCACTGATGCTGCAATTTTTCCTGCAAACAATTTTCCTCTTCCATAGAAAGCTCTGTCTAAAAATGATGTTATTGCACCACTTGCACTTGCAAAATGCACTGGGCTACCAAATACAAAACCATCTGTATCTTTTACTTTGTCTAAAAATGTATTTACTAAATCTTCTTTCATAAAGCATCTGTTGTTATTTTTTAGGCACTGATTACATCCTATGCATCCTCCTATTGGCTTGGTACCTAACCACATTATTTCTGTTTCTATATTTTCATCATTTAAAGTTTTGGCTATTTCCTCCAATGCCACATTTGTGCAACCATCTTTATGCGGTCCACCATTTATTAAAACTACTTTCATTAAATCACCTCTTTATATTATAGCTCATTAATATTGATTTATGATAACATATCTATATTACTAAGTATATCTACAATAAATTCTATGCTTTTAAAATAATATTCTTTAATTTTTTCTCTGGTAAATAACTCATATTCATCAATTTGTTCTTTATTTTTTGTTTCTACCATTTTCTTTAAATATTCAATTATTTTTAATATATCTTCTGAATTATATGTTGTTTCCTCTATAACTTTTAAATCTTTCATACAATCATCTGAAAAAGACGGTAATTGATAGTTTCCACTTTTTACAATTTCTTTATCTAAATTTGCAAAATCTTTTTGTTTTAAAACTTTTCTTAGCCCATTACCTCCTTTTAAGAATTCATTTTCGTTTCTTAGTACTCCTATTATTTCTCCTCTTTCATTTACAGCTGTGTATTTTGAAAAAGTTAGATAATTCCAATAATAGTCCGCTATTAAGTGTGTTAGATATCCTAAGACTATTGGATTATTTAAATCTTTTTTATATTTTTGTATGAATATATTATAGTCTGGTAATTTTTCCATTCTATTATTTATTTGTATCATTCTTGAAAAATGAGATTTCTCATATGGAACATAAATTGAAAAATCTTTTATTACATATCTTTCTGCATCTGGTAGCATATTACCAATAAAAAAATTATCTTTATTTTTTATTTTTATCTTTTGGGTAACTTCATATGCTGTGGCTAAATGTATTCCCCATGATGGCATTGTGCATCCTTCTTTCTTTTAAATATTATTTATTATATATTTTCTATTTTATTTTTTTAATAATAGCATAAAAAAATATAATTATCAAATAATGTAAAAAAAGAAACTCCATAAACTGAAGTTTCTTTTGGTCTTATTATCTTTCGTCATTTTTTAACGGTGCACACAGCGCCTGTCCAAAACTCATGATTTGATATGCAACAAAAAAGTCTACATTAAATAGTTTAGTAGCTCCCCATGTTGCAAATAAGCTGACAGCCGTTGAAGCTGCAAAAATAAGTATAGTCAATGATGACCATCCAATTTTCTTAGCAAAACTATTTTCTGCAAAGATCCAAACCAGTACTATTAATAGAAGCATTACTGTTCTTAAAGTTAAATCGATGCATAAATAAGCTTTTCCTTGTGCTGTCCAACCTAAGCTTTCAACTAAGAAGCTTAATCCAAAAGTTACGAAAAATAATGCTAACCGTTTTAACATAGTCGTTCTCTCCATTTCTTTTATTGATGATGATTTTATATGTAAAAACTAAAAAGTAAAGAGTAAACTCTCACTAATTAGTGAACTATGGTAAGAGACATGGTGCTTGCCCATATCTTATTTTATTATACCATATTATTTTATTTTTGACAACAATACATAAACTAAGAGGGGGGTAAAACAAACATACTCTGAACCTAAAGCAAATGAATTTATTGTTATGACTAGATACAATAATATGATTGAAAGTATAGTTGAGGAATATTTATTAAATAAAATTTAAACTATGTAAAAAGGAAGCTATTTGCTTCCTTTTTACATAGTTTTCTATTCTTTTATTCATCTAATGGTTCAAATTGCCAGGCAGATTCCCATTTCCATTTACCTTCATCATAAATAAGAAATTCTGTAACTTTTTTTCCCTTTTCATCTTCATCTCTTATACCATATACAGTATAAGTTCCTATTAAAGAAATAGATGGGGTTAAGGAAATAGATGTGGGCACCTTTACTTTAAATAGCATTATTCTTTTCTCCTTTAAAAATTTTTTTCTAATACTGTCTGACCTACAGTTGCAAAAATAAGGATATTTGCACATTTTTGCATTAATATATTATCATATTTTTATGTTAATTGCAAATAATACTTTTTTATTAAATTTAAAATCACATTTGCTTTCTTTAAAATATACTTCGACATCCCCTGTTTGTAACTAGATATTATAGCTTTGCTTATGCAAATGCTATAATATCAGTTACGGCTCCTCCTCCGCTCGCTTCGTCACAGTTAACAGCCGGCTGTTAACCTTTATATTGCTTTTTCAAATTCCAACTTTAGAAATAAAAAAATAGAGAATGAATAAAATTCATTCTCTATTTTTTGGCTCCTCAAGCAAGGCTCGAACTTGCGACATCACGGTTAACAGCCGTGCGCTCTACCAACTGAGCTATTGAGGAATATAAAATAAAATCTGGCGATGTCCTATTTTTCCAGCAGGGAACCCCACAAGTATCTTCGGCACTTTAGAGCTTAACTTCTGTGTTCGGTATGGGTACAGGTGTTTCCTCTAAGTCATTATCACCAGAAATGTTTCGTATGCTTCTTCTAGCACACTCAAAAATACATAGATATATCTCTTTTATAAACTTCTTGAACTTTCCCGTTTTATAATATTCGTGGTTAAGCCCTCGATTTATTAGTATTGGTCAGCTTAATACATTACTGTACTTACACCCCCAACCTATCAACCATGTAGTCTTCATGGAATCTTACTACCTTACGGTATGGGATATCTTATCTTAGGGTGGGCTTCACACTTAGA
>OIYV01001600.1_pt1 | contig 10675 bp, 9 predicted proteins | sample 1588251 | NCBI WGS metagenome assembly OIYV01 (sample SAMN03283282) | human gut metagenome | biome: human-associated habitat; material: feces | host: Homo sapiens | place: Peru | collected 2012
CGGCGATTTGATGGAACTCACGGCTGCGCAGGCGGCGCATCTTGCGACCGTCGAACTTAGTGAGCTGCGTGAGCACCACCGTGTGGATGGGCACGTTGATACCGACGCCTAGCGTGTCGGTGCCGCAGATGACGGGCAGCAGGCCCTGCTGCGCAAGCTTTTCCACCAGCAGGCGGTAACGCGGCAGCATGCCGGCATGGTGCACGCCCACGCCGCAGCCCAGCAGGCGCTTCAGCGTTTTGCCGAACGCCGTGGAGAACTGCGCGCCCTTCATGGCCTCCTTGACCGCCTCGCGCTGCTCCTTGGTTGCCACGCCGTAGCTTGCCAGGTTCTGCGCACTGGTAAGCGCCGCATCCTGCGAGAAATGGACGACGTACAGCGGGCCCTCGTCCTTACGCAGCGCAAGCTCGACCGTTCCCTCGAGCGGGGTGAGCGCGTATTCGTACGACAACGGCACCGGACGCGGGGCGTCGGTGACGTTCGAGACATCGCGCGTGGTTTGACGGCGCAGCAGATCGGCGATCTGCGTGACGTCGCCCAGCGTGGCGCTCATGAGCAAGAACTGCGTCTTCGGCAGCGTGAGCAGCGGCACCTGCCATGCCCAGCCGCGGTCGGTATCGCTAAAGAAATGGAACTCGTCCATGGCAACGCTGTGGACGAGGGCATCCGGTCCTTCGCGCAGCGCCTGGTTCGCCAAAATCTCCTCGGTACAGCAGATGACGGGCGCCTCGGTGTTGATATGGACATCGCCCGTAATCATGCCCACGTTGTCGCGGCCGAGCAGCTCCACCAGATTAAAGAACTTCTCGCTGACCAGCGCTTTAATAGGCGCCGTGTAATACGATGTCTCGCCGAAGCACATGGCCATGAAGTGCATGCCCAGCGCGACCAGGCTTTTGCCGCTGCCTGTGGGAGTGCCCAAAATGACGTGGTCGCCCACCATGAGCGACATGAGCGCTTCCTCCTGGTGGGGCCACAGCTCGATGCCGCGGTCAGCAACCCAGTTGGTGAACGCCTCGAACGCCTCTTCCTCAGTGAGCTCCGGGTTCGTATCGTACAGATGGTAAGCCAGCGCGCCCAACTCGCCGGGCTCGTGGCCTTCGGCTTGCGCGGCCAGCGTCTCGACGATGTCCTCGCCTTCGAACATATGAATATCAGCCATAGGGCGGTTCCTTCGAATTATGGCACGCGCAGCCTTTCGGCAAAGCCGCAAAGCAACGCAGCCCTTTCTTTTCCGGCGGGCACCGGCACCGATGCCCGCTTCGACTATTCCATGATTGAAAGACGCTCCGGCACCGGGCCAAAAGCACGCCTAATCGGCAACGCCCAGCACCAGCGAATCCTCATACAACGACTCGGGAGCTATATCCTGCCCTTCAGGCCACTCGACCGTATCACCGAATTCGCTCACACGGACCTTCTTGAAGTAATCCGGATCATTGAGGCGCGCAAAGTAAGGGCCGCAGTCTTTCAAAAAGGGTTTTACATCATATTCCCGGGAAGACCCGTCCGACCATTGCGCGACAACCGAAAAACTATCAGTGGCCTTAACGGACAACACCCGACAATCAACATCCCATTCCATCGAGAACATAGCATCCTCCTACTTGAGGGGAGATATCCGATAGCAAGCGCACTTACTTGATGCCAGATACCAGTTTTCTTGCAATTCCTGCTCGTGTAATGCCATCCAGGCTAGAACAAGCTTGTGCTGCTTCGAAGGCATTTTACCCCGCAATAGGTCTCCTTGCAGAGAATACACCGCCCTCATGTTTCCGTATCTCACGTGGATATGAGGCAACGAATGGTTGCCACCCGCTTCAGAATACATGGTGATGACGATCCCGTAAAACCTGCTCAGCTCAGGCATGCCCGTCCCCTTCCCAGGCGGCACGCGCCGCCTTCCCGTGATGAAGAGGATCTTGCGAACGTGGTATGGGCGAAGGCGGGACCCTTCGCCAGCTTGGGCACGGCAGACCGCCGAGCGTTCGCACTGGCTCGTTTCAGCTAGTATAAAAACGAACACCTGTACTGTCAATACAAACGTTCGCTTTTTAGATGCCGCAGCGTTTATCGGGGGTAACGCCGACCAGCTATTCCGCCTTCAGGCTCACGATGCCCAGCGTGGCCTCCTGGAAGCACCAGGACTTCGACAACTCGGCCACCTGACGCAGCTTCATGCCGCGCAAATCCTTCTTATACGTGCGCTTCCCGCCTCCGCGCACGGTGAATGCCACGCCCATGCCGCAATCCGCCTCGACATAGGACCAGTTCAGCCCCAAGCAATAATCACGCACGAACACGCCCTCGGGAATGCCCGCGATCATCTGGTTGTACAGATCCCACGCGGTCCCCGGCGCTTCCGTGCCCGGAAACGCAATCGTCGCCGTCCCCCGCAAACCCGCCTGCTCCTGTTGCGTTACCATAACGCCCCTCCTTAACGACATCGAAAACGCCAGCTCGTGGCTATTCTTTTATCAGTATTATTGCCGCTTACCTATAGCGATTCGTTATGCTCAGGATCATGAAAGGAAAGGCCGCCGTTGTTCTTATTTAGGCCGTCCAAGTTTTGGGGTGCAGTTCACGTACGGTCGGCTCTCGTGGTTTCAAGAGGCAAAACATATCGCTATCAAAAGTTCCTCTGTACCACTGGTTTGCAGATATGCCAGGCGGGGCTTCGGTACACACTCGTCTGCCCCGCCTGGCATTGCCTTTGCGTTAGAGCACCCACGCCTCGCTTTCGCGCTGCAGCTCCAACATGCGGCGGTATCTACCATCGGGCTTCTCACGCAGCTCTGCCGGGCTTCCCTGCTCCACCACACAACCGCCTTCAAGCACCACGATCTTGTCGGCATTGTCAACCGTACGCATGCGATGTGCGATAACGAGGACCGTCTTGCCTTGAAGCAGTTCAGAAAGAGCAGCTTGCACGTATGTCTCGTTTTCCACGTCAAGTGAGGCCGTTGCTTCATCGAGCAGCACGATCGGAGCGTCTTTCAGCAGGGCGCGCGCAATCGAGATACGCTGGCGTTCACCACCGGAAAGCCTGCTGCCGTTTTCCCCGATCATCGTGTCGTAGCCGTTGGGCAAACGCTCCACGAACTCGTCGCAGCGCGCCGCCCTCGCCGCAGCGAGAACCTCCTCGTTCGTAGCATCCTTCTTCCCGAGGCGAATGTTCTCACGCACGGTGTCGTCAAAGAGCACCACGTCCTGGAACACCTCGGAGAATGCAGAAAGCAGCGTTTCCGGATCGACAGTAGAGACGTCAACGCCGCCCACGAAGATCGCGCCAGAGCTTGCGTCCCAAAAACGTGAAGCGAGCTTGACAGCCGTGCTCTTGCCCGAACCGGACGCGCCCACAAGCGCTGTCACCTGCCCTTCCCGCGCCTTGAACGATACGCTGCCCAAGACGTCCTCGCCGTCGGCGTACGCGAAGCCCACGTCTTCGAAGACCACGTCATAGCCCTGAGGCTCGAACGAGGTGCGACCCGTCTGGATCGCCTCGTTCTCGATAGCGCGCATACGCTCCAAGCTCAAGCTCATGTCCATCAGCTCGGCGATGGCCTGCAAGATTACGTTGATGGGATCGTAAACCCTTGTCACCGCCAACAGATACACGAAAAACACGAGGAAGTCGACTTGTCCCGCCACGAGCAGCACAGTACCCACCACGATGACGGATGCGATTCCCAGACGCAAGAATCCTTGGGCGGAGCACACCGCCACACCCATAGCCAGCTCGGCACCAATTTTCTCTCGCTCGAAACGATCGATGCGGCAATCAAGCTCATCCTGGAATGCGCCCACCTTGTTGAGAGAGCGTATCTCACGGTGGCATTCAAGGTATTCCTGCAGCGCGTCGGCGAATGAAAGGGACGCCGCGTTCTTCTTCGCAGTATGCGACTTCTGGATATGCGCGGTCAAAAGCAACGCCACAAGCGCCACGGGGATGGGCCAGAGCGCAGATGCCGCCAGTCTCCAGTCGAACGCGAACATCATGACAGCGAACACCAGCGTCGAAGCGCCCATGCCGAAAATCTGCGGCATAGTGTGCGAGAACAGGCGCTCCTGATCGGAGCAATCCTTCATGATAACGCTCGTCAAGTCGGCCAAATCGCGCTTCCCGAAAAACGAGAGCGGAAGCAGGCGCAAACGCTCGGCGATGGAGATGCGCTTGCGGGCGCTTTCTTGGTACACCACCGTGTACGTCCCCCGATATTCCCACATTTGCGTGACAAACATCACGGCAAGTGCCGCTACAATGCCCGCTGCGTAGAGCGCCATGCCTGGCAGGCCAACTGAAGGGTTGTCCAGGTACCTGATAAAATCGCTTGCGACGAAGTACAGCACCACGATGGGCAGCATCAGCATTAGGTTCGCCAACGCACAGAACCCAGCACCGCGTATAAAATCCTTCATGCCTTGATCGGTCAAGGCAAAAGCATCTTGAATCCTACGCCACACGGCTGTCACCCCCTTCAATCCTCCACGTCGCGCTCGTTCGGTAGTCTCGCCACATGCGCGCATACAGTCCACCTTGCGCGACAAGTTCTTCGTGAGCACCCTGCTCCACGACAGAGCCACGGTCGACGACGAAGATGCGGTCCGCATTCACTACGGTTGACAGACGGTGTGCGATCATAAGCACCGTCTTGTCTTCGCAAAGCGTCGCAAGAGCGGCCTGGATCAGTGCCTCGTTTTCGGGGTCGGCAAACGCCGTTGCCTCGTCGAGAACCACGATTGGGGCTCCCTTCAGAATGGCACGCGCAAGCGCGATGCGCTGACGCTCTCCCCCGGAAAGGTACACGCCAGCTTTTCCTACCACGGTGTTCACGCCATCGGGGAACTTGGCAATGATGTCATCGCATTGGGCCGCATGAAGAGCCGCGAGCACCTCGGCATCACTCGCATTGGGGCGGCCGGCACGCACGTTATCAGCCAAGCTTCGCTTGAACAGTCGATCGTCTTGGAACACGAAAGAAACGGCACCCATCAATTCCTCGGCAGGAATGCGTCGCACATCCACCCCGCCCACCAAAACGGAACCCTCATCTGCGTCCCAAAAGCGCGGGACGAGCGACGCGAGCGTCGACTTGCCTCCGCCCGACGGCCCGACGAGAGCCACCGTCGCTCCGGCGGGAACAGATAGCGATACATCGCGAAGCGCCGGTTCCCTGGAACCGGGATACGAGAAGCTGACACCCGAAAGCTCGATGCTCGCCTCCTTCAGATGGAGAGCCTTGGCAGACTCAACCTCGACGATGGGAGCAACTTCCATGATCGTGCTCATCCGCCGCAGCGCGTCTTCGGCGATCATGACCGCCTCCGACGAATACATGACCTTCGACATCATCGTCGTCGTCATCGCCGAGAAAAACGCATAGAACAGGAAGTCAATCAGAAACGCCGGGAAATCAGGCGCGACGGAGGCAAGCGCAATGCCTGCAGGTACGAGCACCGCAAAGGTCGAGTTGATCGCAACCAGCTGCACGACTTGGGGTCGTCGGCAATACTCGGTATAGTTCGTCGCCATATCGCGATAGTCGATGATCGCCTCGTGGAACGCCTTGAACGAAAGCACCGTCTGCTGGAATACCTTTACCACGGGTATGCCGCGAACGTATTCGGTTGCCGCAGCGCTCATGCGCATAAGAGCCGCCTGGTAAAGTTCCATGAAATGGCGGCCGCCTTTTTCGTCCTCGCGGCCCATCATCCACCACATCGCAGCAAAGGAAACGGCGATGGGGACAAGGCACAGAAGCCCCATCCTCCAGTCGAACAGGAACGCCACGACGAAGAAGATCACCGGGGTGGCGAAAGAGCCAACGAAATCGGGCAGCTTATGGGCGATGAGGTCTTCTGTCTGGCCTGCACACCCGTCGATCACGCGGCGCATCTCCCCCGACGAGTGCACGCTGAAATATCCCATTGGGATCCGCGCCACGTGGCGAACCATCGCTTTGCGCATATTTGCCGCAATACGGAAAGCCGCCAGATGCGAAGCCATGAGCGCACCGAAATACACGATGATGCCCAACACGGCAAACACCACAGCAAGCACAGCCCACATCGCAGCGGATGACGCTCCTGCCCAGTTCGGGTACACCGAAATCAAGTCGCGAACCACGAACCATACGCAAACAAGCGGCATCACGGTGAGCACGGCGTTTAGGATCGAAAGACCGCATCCTACATACGCCAAAACCCGCCGCTTGCCAGCAAACCCCAACAGCTCGAGAATCGCGTTTTTCTTCTTGGCGGGACCTTCCTTCCCCATGCCCTTTCCTTCCCAAGCCGTTGGAGCACCGTCTTCCGGGGTCATTGCCATAGTTACCTCCCGGTCGTAAATCTACATGCCAAGTTTGGCAAAGTGCTTCGAGAACACCTTGGTACCGATGAATCCGCCGACGAGGCCGCCAGCGATGGTGGCAGCGCCGGTAACGACGCCCATTGGGCTTAGAATCGAGTTAACGAGCGTTTGGCCGTACTCGAGGGTCATGCCAGCTTGAACGCACATCTCGGCATAAGCCTCGCCCATCATAAGGATGAGAGAGATCTGCCCCAGCCAGAAGCAGAACGTGAACGCGGCAAAGGCACAGATAAGCTTGGTCTTGGTGCGCTTCTGCGGATCGCCTGCGATAAGGTCTGCCACGATACCGCCCACAACAATGCCAACAGGACCGCTCCAGAACATGCCCATCAGAAGGCCGACAGCACCAACTATGATGCCCATGATGGCGATCGCGCCACGCTTCGGGACGCGATAGGCCAGGTACATGAACACGGTACCGGCGAACAACGCGCCTACCGTGTGAGTAAACCAGCACAGGTTGGCATTCGCGCTGAAGATAATCGAGAACACCATGAACACCAGGAACAAAAGGATGCCGAACACGGCGATAAAGACGAAGTCTTTCGGGTTCAAACCATTACGTTCCTTGGCGGCAGAACCGATTGTTGCTTTGCTTGTCATTGTGAAACCTTTCTCTTGTTACTGTATTTCCGCAAACCCGAAATTGAGCTTCAACTTCGGAAGTGTTGCCTTGTTTAAGGGGAAGCGCTCGGCGATGCGCCCGTCTTCGACCAGGGCTATCTCATCGCATGCCGAGCAGAGGAACTCATAGTCGTGCGAGACAACGCAGACGGCGATTCCCGCATCGCGCATGCGCGCGATCTGGGCATCTATTCGACGCATGTTGCGATAATCCAAGCCACTCGTAGGCTCGTCGAGAATCATCGCGCGGGCACTCGAAAGCAAGCCGGCAGCGATGGAAAGCCGTTGGCGCTCCCCGCCCGAAAGGGAGAGCGGGTGCCTGTCGGCAAGACCTTCGAGAGCAAGCGCAGCCTTTATTGCTGCAATCCGGTCCTTATTTCCTAGGCTGTCTTCCGCGCCATCCGAAGAGCACGCGCTTGCAAGCTCATCGTCGACTGTGTTGCTGAACAACTGGTATCCCGGTTCTTGCATAACCAGGTACACGCGCCCCGCCCGTTTCCTTGCGCGAAGCGGCACGTCGTCGACCTCGATCACCCCCGCCTTTTCCTTGAGAAGGCCGGCCATGCACCGGGCAAACGTCGTTTTCCCAGCCCCGTTGTGCCCCACAATACCGACGACGCTACCCGGAAGGAGGCAGAAATCGAGACCGTTCAAGACCGCAGGCGCGCCGCGGTAGCCGGCAACTACGCCGCTCATACGTACGACGGGTTTCCCGCAAGAAGGCAAGCCGGAAACGGTCGAATCGGCCACATCGGCCGAGGGCCGCACCGCCACAATAGAGTCGATTTCAGCAAGAGAGGCGGCGCGCAGCCCCATATCGGTTCTCGTTTCAAACGGCAGAGCAAGGAACTCTGCCGCCGCCCAGTCTCCTATAACCGAACCATCGCCTAAAACCACATAGCGGTCTGCGATGCCGTCAAGCCACCACAGGCGATGCTCGGAGATAAGCACGGTCTTCCCCTGACTCTTCAGAAGCGCAACCGTGCGCGCAAGATTCCGCATCGCATGCACATCGAGCGACGCGGTCGGCTCATCAAGCACGAAGATGTCAGGATGCACCGCATAGGCCGATGCCAGGATAACCGACTGCTTCTGCCCGCCGGAAAGCGCCTCGGTACCGCGCCCGAGGAGGCCCTCGATACCGAGCGTTGCCGCCGCCTGCGCCACACGTTCGACCATTTCCTCGCGATCGATTCCGAAGTTCTCGCATCCGAAGGCGATTTCCGAGGTCACGTCGAGATTGACGAACTGGCTACGCGGGTTCTGGAACACCGACCCGACATGCGCGGAAAGCTCGCCCATCGTCCATGCGGAAACGGGTTTTCCCGCAACAAGCACCTCACCTTGAAGATCCCCTTCGTACATAAGAGGAATAAGCGCATTAACGAGGCGCGTAAGCGTTGTCTTGCCACACCCTGACTGCCCGGTCACAACAACGCATTGACCGCGAGGGATCTTCAGCGAAACGTCACGAAGCGATGGACGGGAAGCGCCTTTGTAGCAAAACGTGCATCCATCGAGCTCGATAGCATAGGGCGAAGCCTTCGCCGCGGCGGCATTTTCCATCATCAGAGCACCCCCGCTCTAAAGCAAACGGAAAGCGCAAGGAGCACCATCGCAGCGATGAGACACGCAACATCGATAGCGCGCACCCTCAAGCGGTAATACGAGGTGCGGTGCGCACTCGCCCCCACGCCGCGGACGACGACCGCGTTCCCCAGTTCGTCGGCGATCTGGCCCAAACGCGCGATCACGGGCACAAGGAAATGTTCGGCGGTCTTCGCGGGATGGCGCACGACCGACCTCGGCGTGAGCGCGATACCGCGCGTCTTCATCGCGTCAGCGACGGCGGAGAATTCGCGTCCCATGGTGGGAAGGAAACGAAATGCCACGCACACAGCCACCGACACGTTCACAGGAACATGCATCGCCTGCAGCGCACAAGCAAGCTCACCAAGACGCGTGGTTGCGATCATATTGAAAGCGAACATGAAGGCGGGCAAAACATGGCGGTACATGAGAAGCGACGCCGCAAAGGGCGAAAGCAGGGTGTTCCCGCTCGCCACGAACAGCTGCGCCGTCACGGCGAACAGCGCATAGAAGGCAAGCCAGCGCACGATCGCGGAGAAGCGGCGGCAATATGCCATCACGACAACGGTAAGCGCCAAAACGCCCATCTCGGCGAACAGGCTTTGCGTAAGCGCCATCTGCACGTTGATCGCCGCCAGAACCGCAAGCGACGTACGCGGGTCAAGATGGCGCGGTGCAGCGTTGGCAGACGTCGAAGGCTGCGTCTGCACTACCGCGTTCAAGGGCAAAGGCGCGCCCATCGAAAGAGCCATGCGATTATCGTCCTTCTTCCTACCAGTTAGCCATATATAACTCTTTACGATAAAATACAGCTCAATAAGGCAATGCGAAAGACGGAACGGGAAGATGGAAAACTACGCCGAAAAGAATTCAAGTTCTGCCGAAAAATCAAACGGAAGCTACGCCGCAGGACAGGGAAACCCACTTTACGACATGTTCGTCTCACAGCTTACGCAGCTGCACACTGTATGCGCGAAGGAAGCGCTCGCGCGCGGATTCGGACGGGCCGACCTGGTGCGAAGCGTCGGCGAGACATGGTTCGTCGACCCCCAATACGGCAGGGGCTCCTACTGGTTCTATCTCATGGACGGTGACACCATCGTCGTGTCGATGGACATCACATACGAACGCGCCGTGGAGGCAGTCATAGAGACTATTCCCTATCTGGGGTTCGGCCTCTATGAGCATGCGATGCCCATGTATTGCTCGCCCGAGTGCGCCGCATCCAACTGCAAGCTCATGGGGCATGACTGGGATGGCGGCCCCTACATAAGCTCGTTCGAGCCCGACAAGCGGCTGTCATCGGCATCGATCACCATAGCCCCTGAAGCGATACACCGCTATGCGGATGCCTTGCACTGCGATGAGAAGAAACTGCACCGCGCCATCGGACGGCTCACCACGTCGGAGGGCGTGCCCGGCTTGCCCTCGGCGCTTCGAGGGCTCGACATCACCTACCCCGCCGCATCGGTTGCCGATTCGTATTATCACGCCAAGGTGATTGAATGCTTCGCGCTGCTGGCAAGCAGCATTCCCGAAAGGGTCACGTCAGCCGATGCCGTGAACATAAGCGACAGGGACTGCGTCGAGTGCCTCTGCTCCTACATCGACGACAACTTATCATCCGATCTCAGCACGAAAACGTTGTGCGACATCGCCCATGTAAGCGAGGGGAAGATGATATCGGCGTTTCGCAATGTGCAGGGGGACACCCCGCAAAGCTACATCCGCGCACGGCGCCTGGAGCACGGACGACGCCTTCTCCTTGATGAAAGCCGCAAAATCAGCGAAATCGCCAAAAGCGCGGGCTACCGCAACCAGGGAGCGTTCACTGACGCGTTCAAGCGCGCCTACGGCACGACGCCACGCACCTATCGCAAAAGACTATGAATCGAATAGGAATAGCATCAAGCGATGGCCACTCGCCGATTCGCTAACCCAGGCGGCGCGACTTCGTCTCGGGGCCGATCGCCAGTGTGACGGCGGCCGCCACCAGCGCGATGGCCACGATGCCGAAATAGATGACGTTGGGCTGCAGGTTCGCCAAGACCCACGTGACGGCGAACGGCATGACCACGTTGACGGCCTTGC
>OIYV01001601.1_pt1 | contig 10672 bp, 9 predicted proteins | sample 1588251 | NCBI WGS metagenome assembly OIYV01 (sample SAMN03283282) | human gut metagenome | biome: human-associated habitat; material: feces | host: Homo sapiens | place: Peru | collected 2012
CGTGCGTAGGAGGTCTCTGCACAGCCTGCGCAGGAGCCGGAGAACTCAAGCAGCGGCTGCTTGAACTGGCTGCCCTTGACGGTGTTGTTGATGAGCTCCTTCTTCTCGGAGACGTGATCGACAGCCCAGTCGAAGGTTGCCTGCTGCGACATAGCCGCGGACTGAGAAACCATCTCGATGGCAGCCTTTTCGGGGGTGCCGTCCTTGAGGGCCTTGTTTGTAACAGGGCAGGTCTTTACGCAGAGCGTGCAGCCCATGCAGTCGAGCGGGCTGACAGCCATGGTGAACTTATAGTCGGTCTTAACGACGGGCTTTGCGGTGAATGCGGTGCCCTCGGGAGCTGCTGCAGCCTCATCCGCGGTCATGGCGAACGGACGGATAGCGGCGTGCGGGCAGACGAATGCGCACTGGTTACACTGGATGCAGTTCTCGGCATGCCACATGGGAGCGGAAACGGCAACGCCGCGCTTCTCATATGCTGCTGCGCCCTGCGGATACTGACCGTCCTCCATTCCGACGAATGCGGAAACGGGGAGGCTGTCACCGTCCATCTTGGAGATCGGGCGGACGATGCGGTTGACGAAGTCAACGACCTCGGCGCGCTTGCCGACTGCTGCGGGCTCTGCGGGAGTCTGACCTGCGTTTGCCCAATCAGCGGGAACATCGACGTGAACGAGAGCGCCCGCGCCGAGCTCGATAGCCTTGTGGTTCTGAGCAACGACCTCATCGCCGAACTTGGAGTAGGACTTGGTTGCCTTTTCCTTCATATAGGTGATAGCGTCGTCCTTGGGCATGATGTTTGCGAGTGCGAAAAATGCGGACTGAAGGATGGTGTTCTTGACCTTCATGTTGCCGATATCGTTTCTCGCGATGCTCGTTGCGTTGATGATATAGAAGTTAATGTTGTTCTTTGCGATGTAGCTCTTGACCGATGCGGGGAGCATTTCGCCGAGCTGATCGGCGCTCCACTGGCAGTCGAGCAGGAAGGTTCCGCCGGGCTTGACATCGTCGACGATCTTAAAGCCCTTGTGCAGGTATGCTACATTGTGGCAGGCAACGAAGTTTGCCTTGGTGATGTAGTAGGGAGCCTTGATGGGCTGATCGCCGAAGCGCAGGTGCGAGATGGTCACGCCGCCCGTCTTCTTGGAGTCGTACTGGAAGTAAGCCTGAACGTACTTGTCGGTGTGGTCTCCGATGATTTTGATGGAGTTCTTGTTTGCACCGACGGTACCGTCTCCGCCCAGACCCCAGAACTTGCAGCTGATGGTTCCGGGTGCTGCGGTATCGGGAGCGGTGTGCTCGGGCAGCGAGTGACCGGTAACGTCGTCGACGATGCCGATGGTGAAGCCGTTCTTAGGCTTGTCGGCAGCGAGGTTCTCATATACTGCGAAGATGCTCTGAGGCGTGGTATCCTTGGAGCCGAGGCCGTAGCGTCCGCCGACGATCTCAATATCGCGGCGATCGCTCTGAGCAAGCGATGCGACGACATCAAGGAAGAGCGGGTCGCCGAGAGCGCCGGGCTCCTTGGTGCGGTCGAGGACTGCAATCTTCTTGCAGGTTGCGGGGATGGCAGCGAGGAGCTTGTCCGCGCAGAAGGGGCGGTAGAGGCGGCACTTGATGAGTCCGACCTTCTCGCCTGCTGCGAGCATGTAGTCGATGACCTCCTCAGCAACGTCGCAAACCGAGCCCATAGCTACGATAACGCGCTCCGCGTCGGGTGCGCCGTAGTAGTTAAAGAGCTTATAGTCGGTGCCGAGCTTGTCGTTGATCATGCCCATGTACTTTTCAACAACAGCGGGAAGTGCATCGTAGTAGCGGTTGCAGGACTCGCGGTGCTGAAAGAAGATATCACCGTTCTCTGCGGAGCCGCGGAGAGCGGGGTGATTCGGGTTGAGGGCGTGAGCACGGAATGCGTTTACGGCATCCATATCGACCATGGAAGCAAGCTGGTCGTTGTCCCATACCTCGATCTTCTGAATCTCGTGAGAGGTACGGAAGCCGTCGAAGAAGTTGATGAACGGTACCTTCCCCTCGATAGCCGCAAGGTGAGCGACGGGCGCAAGGTCCATGATCTCCTGAACGTTGGACTCGGCGAGCATGGCAAAGCCGGTCTGGCGGCACGCATAAACGTCGGAGTGGTCACCGAAGATATTCAGTGCATGCGACGCGACGGTGCGGGCGGATACGTGGATAACTCCGGGAAGGAGCTCTCCCGCGATCTTATAGAGGTTAGGGATCATAAGGAGAAGTCCCTGAGAAGCGGTGAAGGTGGTGGTGAGCGCACCGGAAGCAAGGCTCCCGTGAACAGCGCCTGCCGCACCTGCCTCTGACTCCATCTCAACGACCTTTACGGTATCGCCGAAGATGTTCTTTGCAGGCTCGCCGGCGATGTTCTTGCCGGTCGCGCTCCAGGTATCTACATTCTCAGCCATCGGGCTGGAGGGCGTGATAGGGTAGATGGCGGCAACCTCGGTGTACGCATATGCAACATGCGCCGCAGCGGTATTGCCGTCCATGGACAGCTTCTTACGGGTGATCTTTTCAGCCATAAGTTTTATTTCCTCCTGTTTGTGATTGTGAGTGAGTTGTGTTATCTCATACGTGCCCTATTGTAGCACTAATTCCGCACTTTGTAAAGGGATTTGCGAATCATAAACCGAGATTTTGTGAAAAATTGTTCATTTCGCGGCGCGGAGCAAGCCTTATCGCCCGACTTTTCGCAAGTTCACAATAATTTTAAAGGTGAAATTATAAATATATTTGACGAGGCGGCGCTGTTGTGTTATAATTTATCGGTAATATGCGGAAGTGTACCCGATCGAACGGTGCTGCATATCACACGTCCGCCGCAGTGCGCCGTGTGCGCCGACGGACCGACCCGCCGCGCCGATAACGGTCGGCTGCGCCGCGTCAGTGATTTGACGCGTCAATAATCAGAAACGAAAGAACATGATACAATGCCGAAATTTACGGAAAAAATAGACACCTACACGCTGCCCGTTGCCGCGCTCGACGGGACGGTGCTGTTTCCCGGGATACCGATAAGCCTTGAGCTGAGCTCCGAGGGCACCATATGCGCATGCGAGCGCGCCGTCCGCGAGGGCGGAAGGGCGTTCTTTTCGCTGCGCAGAGTCTCGGACGACGAGGCGGTACGCAGCGCGATGAGCGAGGGCGAGTTAGACGAGATAGAGAACGAGATATGCGAGATAGGCTGCGTCGGAACGATAAAGCAGCTCGTGCGCTTCCGCGAGAACAACGCGAGGATAGTGGTCGAGGGCGTATGCCGCGCGAGCCTGCTCTCGGTCGATACCGAGGACGACGGGCTCCCCGTCGCGTCGGTGCTCGGAAAGACTGTAAGTCTCGATTCCGCAGCGGAGCCTGCGATAGAGGCGGCGATGCTCGAGGTGCGCGAGGAGTTCGACGAGTTCGTCTCGCACATGCCGAAGGTCTCGCCCGAGCTTGCACTTTCGGTGCATGCCATAACCTCCCCCGGTCTGCTCTGCGACTTTATCGCGTCGAGTGTGTTGGTGGATGTGCATGACAAGCAGACGCTGCTCGAGCAGTACGACCCCGTCGCGCGGCTGTCTGCGCTGGCGGTCATTCTTGCCCGCGAGGGCGAGGTAGTAAAGACCGAGGCGGAGATACGCCGGAAGGTACAGGCGAATATCGACCGCGGTCAGAGAGAATACTATCTGCGCGAGCAGCTTAAGGTAATATATTCCGAGCTCGGAGAGGGCAAGGATAAGGATACCGAGAGCATGGGCGGCATCTACGACGAGGATGACGACGAGATAGCCGAGTACATGAACAAGATACGCGATGCGGGGCTGCCCGCAGAGGTGCACGAAAAGCTCGTCAAGGAGACGAAGAAGCTCGCAAAGACCCCGTTCAACTCCGCAGAGGCGGGCGTTATACGCAACTATCTCGACACCTGTCTCGAGCTGCCGTGGAACAGCTATACGCCCGAAGGCGTGGACGTTGAGCTCGCCCGAAAGATACTCGAGCGCGACCATAACGGGCTCGAAAAGGTCAAGGAGCGCATACTCGAATACCTTGCCGTAAAGCAGCTCAACCCCGAGCTGCGCCATCAGATAATCTGTCTCGCAGGCCCTCCCGGTACGGGAAAAACATCGATAGCCCGCTCGGTCGCCGAGGCGATGCACCGTAAGTTCGTCCGCGTCTCGCTCGGCGGAGTCCGCGACGAGGCGGATATCCGCGGTCACCGCAAGACGTACGTAGGCTCGATGCCGGGACGTATCGTTACGGCGCTCACGCAGGCGGGGTCGATGAACCCGCTTATCCTGCTCGACGAGATAGACAAGCTCACCTCCGACGCGCACGGTGACCCGTCGTCCGCGCTGCTCGAGGTGCTTGACGGCGAGCAGAACAAGGCATTCCGCGACCATTTCGTAGAGATGCCGATAGATCTGAGCTCCTGCGTGTTCATCGCGACCGCAAACACGCTTGACACCATTCCCGCACCGCTCTTCGACCGTATGGAGGTCATCGAGCTGCACAGCTATTCGCGTCACGAGAAGCTTGCGATAGCGAAGGACCATCTTATACCGAAGCAGCGCGTGCGTCACGGACTCAGCTCAAAGCAGCTGCGGATAAACGATTCCGCCGTTACCGAGCTCATCGACTTTTACACCGCGGAGGCGGGCGTACGCTCGCTCGAGCGCCGTATCGCGTCGCTCTGCCGTAAGGCGGCTAAGCGCATAGTCGAGGCGCAGCGCGACGGTGAAGAGCTCGGCTGCATCAGCATAAAGGCAAAGGACATTGCGGGATATCTCGGACCGCGCAAGCTGCTGCCCGAGACCATTCGTGACAACGACGATATCGGCGAGGTCAACGGACTTGCGTATACCGAGATAGGCGGCGATCTGCTGCACATCGAGGCGGTAGCCGTCCCCGGCAGCGGAAAGCTCGAGCTGACAGGCTCGCTCGGCGATGTTATGAAGGAGTCGGCGCAGGCTGCCATCACATATATCCGCGCACATGCGGCGGAGCTGTCGGTCGAGCCCGATTTCTATAAGACAAAGGATATCCACATTCACGTGCCCGAGGGCGCTGTCCCGAAGGACGGACCCTCCGCGGGCGTTACCATCGCTACCGCGCTTGCCTCCGAGCTGTCGGGCAGGGCGGTGCGCCGCGATGTCGCCATGACGGGCGAGATAACGCTGCACGGCAAGGTGCTGCCAATCGGCGGGCTGCGCGAGAAGGCTATGGCGGCTTACAAGACAGGTGTAAAAACGGTGCTCATCCCCCGCTCTAACCTGCGCGACCTCGAGGAGATAGACCCGGTTGTGCGCGAAAAGCTGAACTTTATCCCCTGCTCGCGCGTCTCCGAGGTGTTCGGTGAGGCGCTGATATAAGGCGCTGCCGCAAAATCAAAAGAACGGCAAACCCGAAAGGCAGTTTCGAGAGGCAGACCCGGACGGCAGACCCGAAAGAACACCCCCAAGAACGGCAAAACAAAAACAGAACGGGAGAAACGAATGAACCGCTCCGATATAAATATGAATAACATCGAGCTTTTCCGCGTTGCGGGAGAGCCGAGTCAGTTTGTGCGCGACGGCAGACCGCAGGTCGCGTTCTCGGGTCGCTCGAACGTCGGTAAGAGCTCGCTCATCAACACAATGATGGGACGCCGCTCGCTCGCCCGCGTCAGCTCGACCCCCGGAAAGACGATAACCGTCAACTTCTACTCGATAGACAAAAAGCTGTATTTCGTCGACCTGCCCGGCTACGGCTATGCAAAGCGCTCGCCGTCCGAGCGCGCAAGGCTGTCGCGTATAGGCGACGGCTACTACGGAGAGGGGTTTCCGTGTCTTACCGTGCAGCTTATAGACAGCCGCGTAGGACCGACGGCGGACGATATGACCATGCTTGAATTCCTCAGCGACACCGAGTCGCCCTGCTGCATCGCGGCTACTAAGTGCGATAAGCTCGGCACAAAGGCGCTCTCTGAGTCGATAGAGAGTCTGGAGCGCTTCGGCGTCCCCGTCGTCGCTTTTTCCTCGCTCAAGGGAACGGGCAAGGACGAGCTCTGGAACCATATACTTACCGCCGTGTCGCAGTAACGGAGAGAAAAATGTTTGGTAAAGAACAACTGCTGATATATCTGTTTCGCGTGCCGTGCATACTGTTTGCGATATCCTTTCACGAGAGTGCGCACGCGCTCGTCTCGTCATGGCTCGGCGACAATACCGCGCGCGATGCGGGGAGGGTGTCGCTTAACCCGATGCGGCATCTGAATCCCATCGGCATGATAATGATGCTGTTTTTCGGCATCGGATGGGCGAGCCCCGTCATGATAAATCCGACGCGCTTCAAGCATCCTAAGCTCGGAATGGCAGTCTCCGCGCTCGCGGGTCCCGTATCGAACCTGCTGCTCGGCTTCATCGGCTCAGAGCTGTACGCGCTCGCGTATGTGCTCTGCCCGTCGGGTACGGTCAGAGCGTCGCTGCTGATGTTCCTTTACGTGTTTATCACGCTGAACATCTCGCTCGCCGTTTTCAATATGATACCCATCCCGCCGCTCGACGGCTCGCGCGTGCTGCTGTTCTTCCTGCCCGAGCGCATCTATTTTAAGATAATGCAGTACGAGAGATATATTATGGTAGTTTTTATCGCGCTCATTATCTCGGGCATCGTAGATCTGCCGATAAGCTACGCGAGCGAGGCGATAATAAATCTGTTTCTGAAGTTTGCCTTTCTGCCTTTCGGCGGATGAGCGCGGCGCGGCGGTCGCAGCGCGTCCGCGCGGGGCAAAAAAACACGAAGGGAGAGGATGCACATGGAGGAGATAAACTACCATCTGCCGAGCTTTGACGGTCCGCTTGATCTGCTGCTCGCGCTTATCGCAAAAAATAAGATAGACATCACCGATATCCCCATTGCGCTGATCTTCGACCAATACATGGAGTATATCTCAGCCGCTCAGGCGCTCGATATGGAGCTTGCGGGCGAGTTTATCATCATGGCGTCGCGTCTGATGCTGATAAAGAGCCGCATGCTGCTGCCGCGCGAGGAGAAGGAAGAGGAGGACCCGCGCGCCGCGCTCGCTGCCGCACTGCTCGAGTATTCGCGCATAAAGGGCGTGAGCGAGATGCTCGGCTCATACTACGAGGCGCACGGCGGCAGGATCGCAAAGGACCCCGAAACGCTCCCCGAGGATAAAAGCTACGTCGCCGACGACAGTATCGCGCGGCTCGAGCGGGCATTCCGCTCGGTGCTGACGGGGCGCTTCCGCTCGGAAAAGACCCCCGCGGCAAAGCCCGAGGCGATGCTCGGAACGCTGCTGCGGCGCGGCGGAAAGAAGATACCTGTTTCGGTGCGCATCTACGGCATAATGCGCCGTCTGTACCGACGCGGCGACTGCTCCTTCCGCGAGCTGCTGCTTGCGGGCGAGGATAAGGCGGAGATGATAACCACATTCGTCGCCGTGCTCGAGCTTATCCGCTCGCAGCGCGTGCGCATCTCGGACGAATCCGAGGAGGATCTGACGCTGCATCTGAGCGAGCAGACGGCATAACGGCACTGCCGAAACATAACGGAGAGTGACAACATGGCTTATGATACAAGAGAAGAGATGCTGCGGGCGCTCGAGGCGATACTCTTTGCTTCGGGCTATCCCGTAAAATTCGATGCGATAGCGGATGTGCTCGGCACCGACGGCGAGACCGCGCGCGAGCTCGCGCGTGAGCTGTCCGACAGCTGTGAGGGCAGGGGGATAGAGCTCTGCTTTGTCGGCGATGCATGCCAGCTCTGCTCCCGCGCCGAGTATGAGGAGGCGGTCCGCGCCGCTCTCGGAATACGCAGGGGCACCAAGCTCTCGCCTGCGCTGATGGAGGTGTTGTCTATCGTCGCATACCGCCAGCCGGTGACAAAGGCTTATATCGAACAGGTGCGCGGAGTTGACTGCTCGTACTCGATAACCGCGCTGCTCGACCGCTCGATGATAGAGAATGTAGGTCATCTCGATCTGCCGGGCAGACCCGCGCTGTACGGAACAACGCCCGACTTTCTGCGCGTGTTCGGTATATCCGGTCTCGACGAGCTCCCTCCGATAGAGCTTTTCGACGCGGTCGGCGGACAGGATTTCGGCGCGGCAGACGGCGCGTCGGGCGCTGAAAACGGCGCCGGGAACGGCGCTGCGGGTGTTGATGCCGCGAGTTCGGTTGAATCGAACGGCGCTGCGGATACGTCTGAATCGGACGGCGGTGATGGTGTCAATGCCGATAATGCACCTGAATCAAGCGGTGCATCCGGCAGCGATAATACAGACGGGTCCGACGGCGATAGGGATTGACGGCGCGCGGTGCGGCAATCGTCACAGCCGCATTGCGGAATTGAAGCCGACGCGGCTTTGTGACCGACCGAATGAGAGGGGGGAGCGGTATAAAGGCTCTGATAATAATTGCCTCTGTCATACTGTTTTTTGTTCTGCTGCTCTCGGCTCGGGTCGGGGTGCGGATAAGATACGGCGAGGAGGGCGGCTTTGTGCTGCGCCTGACCGTGCTCGGCATAGGCGTAAAAACACTCATCCCCGAAAGAAAGAAGAAAAAGAAGCTCCGCCTTTCCGACTATACCCCCCGCGCGATAGCGGAGCGTGAGGCAAAAGCACGCGCGGCAGAGCAGACCAAACGCGCGGAGACCCGCGCGAAGGCGGCAAAAAAGAAAAAGTCGGGCGGCGGGCATAAGGGCGGCACCGCAGAGGAGCGGAAAAAGACCTTCTCGGATAAGCTCGCACTCGTTCGCGGCGTTACGCGGATGGCATCGGCGCTTATCGCGCGCTTTTTCGGCTATCTGCACACCGATGTAAGGCGGCTGTGCATCTCGGTCGGAACGGGCGACGCGGCAAAGACCGCGCTTTCCTATGCGGCGATAACGAACGCATGCGACGCGCTGCTTGCGCTGCTTGATGAAAATTCCACCCTGCGCTTTCACCGCGGCAGCGAGACCGGCGTTTATGCCGACTGGCTCGCGGAGTCAAGTACCGCGGAGATAGATATCGCGCTCAGTCTCAGCCTGCGTCAGGCGCTGTCGGTCGCGCTGCACGGACTTGTGTCGTTCTTTAAGATAAAAGCGGGCGATGTAGGCGATTGAGCGAATTTCACACAGTGACAGCTCTTTCAAATCATACGGGCGGAATTTTTCCGTTACACTGACCGCTGCGGATATCACATAAAACACATACTATGCAAAATGGAAGGAATGAAGAACATGAACTCAGATGCTGCAAACAATCTCAGAGGCAGTCTTGACAGCGCTCTCGAGAGCATAAAGGAGCTTGCGGGCACGGGAACGGTCATCGGCGACCCGATAACCACCCCGTCGGGCACGGTCATAATTCCCGTGTCAAAGGTCTCGATGGGTATCGCGACGGGCGGGCTCGATTACGGCAAAAAGAGCGCCGAAAAGACCCCCGACGGACAAAAGCGACCGGCGGGAAAGAGCTTCGGCGGCGGAGGCGGAACCGGAATTTCGGTAACTCCGGTGGCGTTTCTCGTCGTAGGGCCCGAGGGCGGGGTCGAGATGCTGAGCGTCGGCTCGGATATTCCTCCCGCAGGACCTGTCGAATCGCTTGCTTCGCTTATCGAAAAGTCCCCCGATATCCTCTCGCGTCTGCGCGGCGTTTTCAAACGCATCGTCCACACGGCGCAGCAGCGGGGTGAGGTCGAGCGTGTCGTACCGCCCGATTGGTTTACATAACGCCTCGGAACCGGCGGCATCGAGCACCTCCACCTGCGTCACGGGAAAGCCGCGGCGCTGCATTTGCACGGCGCGCACGCCGGGAAGCTGCGCCGCAGCGGCGGCACTGCGGAGGCCTTCGGCCTCGACGGCGAGGTCGGTACGGGGGAAATTCGGCATGGTTTGCTCCTTTCTGACGCCACATCTTGTGGCTCACAGCAAGCGTTGCCACAAATGGATACAATTATAATGAAAATTGAAAAAAAGACTTGCAATTTGAAAGGTTTGATGATATCATCAACACTTGCAGAACATTGCACGGTCATATCCATGACTGAATTTTATAGGAGGAGGTGGCGATTGAGAAATGCCGAACATCAAGTCCGCAATGAAGAGAGACGAGAAGTCCAAGCTGCAGAACATGAAAAACAAGGCTGAGAAATCCGCCCTGAAGACCAACCTGAAGAAGTTTGATGCGGCTGTTGCCGAAGGCAACCGTGACGCAGCCGTCAGTACCTATAAAGTTGCTGTCCAGGCTGTTGACCGCGCGGCCGGCAAGGGTCTGATCCACAAGAACAACGCAGCGCACAAGAAGTCTGCAATGGCTCAGAAAATGAACGAGCTTGGCTGATCACAGAATCTCGGGGGCATGGCAGTACGCCATGCCCTTTTTTGCTATCCCGACAGGAGGCTGACTATGAAAAAACGCATGATGCTGATCATCAACCCCATGGCCGGACGCAGCGGCTAAAAAAACGGCTTTGGCGAAGTGATGAACATTCTCGACAGCGGCGGCTATCTGACGACGGTGTACTTCACGCAGGGACGCGGCGATGCGACGCTGATGGCGGCGCAGCACGCGGCGGAGTATGACACCGTGGCCTGCATCGGCGGCGACGGCACGCTCAGTGAGGTCGTGTCCGGTCTGATGCAGGTGCCGAATCCGCCTCCGCTCGGCTACATCCCGATGGGCACG
>OIYV01001603.1_pt1 | contig 10661 bp, 8 predicted proteins | sample 1588251 | NCBI WGS metagenome assembly OIYV01 (sample SAMN03283282) | human gut metagenome | biome: human-associated habitat; material: feces | host: Homo sapiens | place: Peru | collected 2012
AATCGTTATTGCTTCTATCGCACCTTCAAACGCTTCATTTGAACAAACTAAAAAAGAACAACTTTGGACAGTTGATAAAACTGGTGAAAAATATATCGTTAAATCTCCTGTTGATACAACAGTTGAAAATGGTATGATTATTGCTGAGTTAATTAGTGATGATTGTTCAGTTACTTCATCTGGTGAAATTAAATATATCGACGTTGAAGTAGACGAAAATCAAATTATTACTAAATCAGGCGACTTAGTATTTATTCCAGAAGAAGTTCATCAATTGAACAAAGAATCTTCATTAAAAATGGTTGAATCAGGTACTCACGTTACTGCTGGTACAGAAATTGTAAAAGACGTATATTGTCATTTAGACGGTATTGTTGAAATTAAAGAGTACAACGATGTAATCCATGAGGTAACAATCAGACCTGGTGAAATTCATCAACTTGCAAATGTTTCAGAATTGAAGGTTGAAGAAGGCGAAGTTATTAAGAAAGGTACTTTAATTGCAGAAGGTATTAAGGCAAAAGCTACTTCAATCGTTACAATTATGGATATGGAAATGGACGATTTAGATATTGATGATTTAGATGAAGAATTAGATTCTTCTTTAAACATTGAAGAAGATAATATCGCAAATCAGCCAATTCAAATTCTTGTAAGACCAGTTCAAGTTATTAATGTTGAGCAAAAAGATGTTTCAATTAAATTCGATACAACAGATGAACTTATTGATATCGTTCCAGTTACTCAATTGCAATACAAAGATGGCGCAAGAGTTAGAAATTTAGACGGTGCAACTTTAGTAAGAACAAGTTTGGTGCTTCAAATGCAAGGCTATTTATCACACCTTAAAGGTATGGTAGAACTTGATGATAACGGAGCATTGAAAATCGTTGTTCTTGATAAATTAATCGTTCGTCGTGAAATAGAAGGTAATTCAAAATTAAACGAATCATTACAAACTGAATTATTGGTTAAAAACGGCGAAAGTATTGATCCAAAAACACCTGTTGCAAAAACTTGTGTATTAGCAATTAACGATGGTGTTGCATCTATTAAAAACGAAGGCGAAGATGCAAGAAGATTACTTTTAATTTGTGATAACTATGAAGAAAAAGTAAAAATTAAAGCTAAAGCTGTCGTAAAAGCTGGTCAATTCATTAAACAAGATGATTTATTAACAGAAGACGAAGCTGACAGAGCTCCAGTTTCAGGTCAAGTAGTAAGTGCTACAAAATCGGAAATTGTAATTCGAGCAGGTCGTCCATATTTAATCAGTCCAGGTACAATGCTTCAAGTTTCAGCAGGCTCATTGGTATTACGCGGTGATATGCTTGTTACTTTGGTTTACGAAAGACAAAAAACAGGTGATATCGTACAAGGTCTTCCAAGGGTTGAAGAATTACTTGAAGGTAGAAAACCTAAAGATAGTGCAATTTTGGCAGAATTTGACGGTAAAGCTGTTATTGAAACAGATGATGATATGCCAAGATTATATATCGAAACAGAAGACGGTAGTAAAACTGAAATCAAATTTGCGATTGACGCAAACATTGTTGTTCAAAACGGACAAAAGATTAAAAAAGGTCAACCTTTAACAAGTGGTCCTTTAAATCCACATGACGTTATGAGATTATGCGGTCCAGAAGTTGCTCAACAATACTTGGTAGACGAGGTACAACGCGTATATCGTTCTCAAGGTGTAGAAATTGCAGATAAACACGTTGAAATTATCGTTAGACAAATGACTAAGAAAGTTAAAGTTGTTGACGCAGGTGATACAAACTTATTGCCAGGAGAATTGGTTGAAGTTCAAACATTTGAAAAAGAAAATGATGCAGTTCAAGCAAATGGCGGTCAAGTTGCAACTTGTGAATATATGCTTTTAGGTATCACAAAAGCATCATTAAATACTGAATCATTTATCTCAGCTGCTTCTTTCCAAGAAACAACAAGAATTCTTACAGAAGCTGCAGTTGACGGTAAGAAAGACTTGTTGAGAGGTTTGAAAGAAAACGTTATCATCGGTCGTTTAATCCCTGCAGGTACAGGCTTCTATCACTTAACTCATGCAAATGAAGAAAAAGATAAAGAAGCTCAAAGACGTGCAGCTCAAAGAAACCAAGCAAGAAAACCTTCTGCAATTTTAGAAGAAATCGAAGGTATGTTTGGCGCTCCTGAATTTACAATTGATGATGAAACAATCGGTTAATCAAAAAGATACAAGTTCAGATAATTAAAGAAAAACCCTAAGACTGGAAATAGTTTTAGGGTTTTTTCTTAAAAAAATAATTATAATAATTAATTTTCATCAATATACATTTTCTCGTCGTTGAGAATTTTATCCATATTTAAAATGAATTTTATATTATTGTCTTCTATTATTTCAGCAAAGATGTATTTTTCATCATTATTTTTGCTTGAAGATTTTCGTTGAATTTGATCTTCTGGAATATAAATAATATCATATACTTCTTCTACTAAAAATCCTAGTTTTAAGTCATTAGAATCTATAACAATAACTTTTGCCTTTTTCTTATCGTATGTAGAATTTGATAAATTTAAGAAGGCTTTCGTGTTAATTATAGTAATAAAATCGCCTCTATATGTCATCAAGCCTTCAATGTAATTTTTTGAACATGGAAGGTTGGTTAAGTTTGTTATTTCAGAAATAGATTTTACATAACACAAATTAATGTAATAAGTGGAATTATTCAAGGAAAGCGATAAAAATCTGTCATCTGAATAAATATTTTGAGTAATAGCAAAATCGTATTTTTGCGATAATTCAATCGAACGTTGATAAAAGACCTCGTTGGAGGCATTATCTACTGGGAATAGAGTTTTTACGTCGATTTCTTTTTCTTCACAACCTTCTTTTAAGATGTTTTCAAGTGCAGAAACATTTATTATTGAATAATTTTCATTATTATAGTTGTAATTTAGTTCAATAACTTTGTTTTTGCTTGAGTAAGATAATCTTTCAATTTTATCAATTCCAATATCAATAATGTTTTCAATAGAATCTGCAACAAGTGCGAAGATTGTTTCATCAGTTTTTATAAGAATTAATTTGTTATTAATAGTATATTTTTCAATTGGAATATCAATGTAAAACCTTACATCTAGCACATTTACAGAAAGATTATTGAATTTTAAAAGTCCGATAATATTTGCTGGGAGTTTTTGAGGGTAATCCAGATGTGGTAAATCCATAACCTCAAGTACATTTTCTACCGTTACGGCATATTTGTTGTTACCAAGTGAAAAACATATAAATTTTTGAAGTCCATTGTCGGAATTATTCAACGTTACTAAACTGTTCATTGTAAATCACAACCTTATTTCTACCAGTTTGTTTTGCGTTATAAAGAGCTTTATCTGCGCACTCAACAAGTTCTTTAACGTCTTTGAAGTCGTCTTGCATTGTTGATATACCAACGCTAACTGTTAGGTTTATTTTTATGTCATTAAATAAAAATTCGTGTTCTGCGATTTTCTTTCTAAGACGTTCAACAGGGATAACCGCGTTTTCTAAAGATGTTTCAGGCATAATAATAGTTAATTCTTCACCACCGTATCTGTAAATCATATCGGTTTTGCGGAAGGAATCTTTTAACAAGTTAGAAACTTCTTTTAAAACGTAATCACCATATTGGTGTCCGTATGTGTCATTAACACGTTTAAAGAAATCTATGTCTAAAATAGCCAAACTTAAACTATTTTTATATCTTTTTGCACGTAAAAATTCTCTTTCTGCGTTTGATTCAAAGTGTCGTCTATTGTATAAGCCTGTTAAACCGTCAGTAATAGATAAAAATTCTACTTCTGAGTATAGTGATTTCATTTTGAATAAGGCTAAAAGCTCTTGTTTAAACGGTTCTGCAAATTTGAATTGAGTGTAATCAATTTCATTGCGTGAGAATAGGCAAAGTCCGCCTAATAATTTACCTTCAAATATCAAAGGCATTATAAAGTGTGTTTTAATAGAGCTAAGTGCAATTATTTTATCTTGGCTTTCTAAATTTTCTCGAATGATTTCGTGCACAAATTCATTTGGGTTAAATTCTTTATCTAAAGGCATTTGCGCAAAGAAATCGCGTTTTAATTTTTCAAAAATAATTGAAGAAACATTTGATTGTTTTGCATCAAAATACAAGATATTTTTTGCTCCATTGTCAGGAGATTTAAAGAATATACCTGCGATATCGTAGTCGATAAAAGTTGAACATAAATCAAAAGTTTTGTCGACTAAAACTTTTTCGTGCGTGTAATATTCGCCCAGATTTCTAAATTCGTTTAAGAAGATAGATTGCATAAGTAATTCGTTCAAAATTTTGTTGATTTGCTCTTTTACTGAAAATTCTTCTGGTTTGTTGTTGAAAATTTTTTGCTTATCTTCTTCGGTTAAATTAGAGTTTTCTAAAATATCTAAAACTTTTAATTTTATTTCTTCAAATTCTGCAGTTTTAGAGATAAAAGCTTCTGCACCAGCTTTTTTGCCCCAGAATTTATCAAGTTTTCTGTCTAAAACGGTTAACAAAATTATTGGGATATTTTTGGTTATTTTGTTATTTTTTAATAATCTGCAAAATTGGTATCCGTCTAAATCAGGCATTACGATGTCTGATACGATGATATCTGGAGTAAAAGTGTAGATTTGATTATAACCTTCAAGAGCGTTTCCTGCCGTTTCAACTTCAAACCCACTTTTTTGGAAACGTAGTTTCATAACGTCTAATTGAGTTTTGCTATCATCAACTAAAAGAATTTTTTTTGTCATAAATTTTTAAATATCCAATATTTGTATTATAATAATTATACTATAAACAATAAAATAAGGAGCTTTTATGTCTACTGATAAATCTAATTCTAGCATATTTAAAATATTTTTTATCAGCAATATTGCTGATATTTTACTTCCAATTATTGCATACATGTTTTTGATTATGCTTGCAGTTAAATATACTCAAAATATTGCAATTATAATTTCTGTTGTGTCATTATGTTTTATAAATATTTTTATTTATGTAATAACAAGAACTTGGACTTATTTAAAAATTAAAAAAGAAATTTCAAATAAAAATATTGGTTTAAAAAAGACAAATAATATTATTCAAGAACTAGTGTACAAACAAAAACAAACACTAAATTCTTATATGGAAACAACAAAAGATTGCATATCAAAGTTTGAAAATATAAAAGAAGCTTCTGTTAGAACAAAACAAATTTCTCAAATTTTAACAGATCAGGTAGGAACTTCAATTGAGTATTCAAAAAATGAAAAAGATGCAATGGTTTCAAACTTTGAAAAATTGACAAATTTAAAACAAAGAATTCAAATAATTGCAGATTTAATTTTAGAATTGACAGAATTTAACCAACAAATTATTTCAAATGTTGGAATTGTTGAAAATATTGCAGAGCAAACAAATATGTTAGCACTAAATGCCGCAGTAGAGGCTGCAAGAGCTGGTGAACACGGTAAAGGTTTTGCCGTAGTTGCAGGCGAAATTAGAAAACTTGCAGATGAGTCAAAGCAAGCAACAAATAAAATTTCCTCTTTGATTAACGAGGTTCAAAACGTAACAAACTCAACTGTTATGGCAACGGAAGAAGGCTCAAAAGAAATTGAAATCGCGGTTAAAAATTCAAATACAATCAATACAAATCTTGAAGAAATCGTAAATATCATAAAATCTATTTCTGAAAATGTTTACAGAATAACAACAGATACTCAAACAATTTTTTCATCTGAATTTAACAGTACAATTTTAGAATTTAACGATGAGATTTCAAATTTTTTAAAATCTCTTGAAGTAAGTACAGAACAACTTAATGAAACTACTGAGTCTGATGAAGATTAAGGGTTAAAATGGATTTTCAAGACGACGAAATTAAAGAAATATTGAATATTTTCAGGGTTGAGGCAGAGGAAATTATTGAACGATTGAATACTGCTTTGCTTGAGTTGGAAAAAAATCCCCAAAATAAAGATTTAATTGTTTTACTTTTTCGCGATGCCCACAGTTTAAAAGGCGCTTCGCGTATGGTTGGCTTTAAGACCATACAAAATCTTGCGCATAAAATGGAAGATATTCTGGGTTATGCAAAAGATAACAAACTAGTGTTAACCTCTGAAATTGCTGATATAATGTACAAATCAGTTGATTTGATATCAAAAATTATTACTCAATCTATACAAAATGGTAAAGAAATTTATGGTATTGCAGAGGTTGAAAACCAATTAAAGGTTCTTGAACATATAAATCCTGAAAATGAAGAAATAAAAAATCTTCAGCCTGATATTCAAGAAGAAATCGCGCCTGAGGTTGTAGAGGTAGAAAATTCTCAAACGTCAAGTAATGCAGTTGGTTTTAGCAGAGTAGAGTTAGTAAAATCGGTGGATAGAGTTAATTTCTTAATCATAAATTCTTTAATTCTTGTTATTAAACTTACTGAAAAAATCGAAAAAGATTTTATAAATAAACTTCTTGAAAACATTGATGAATTGGTTGAAATTTTTAATAGAATTAACTATTTTGAAATAAAAAATATTCTTGCGACAATTCAACTTAAACTTAATGTAATTGTAAAATGTGATGGTGATTTAACTGTTGAAGAAGTTGAAGAAATTCAACAAGAGATAGACAGAATTATAAAAGAATTTACAACTTTAAGTGAGATAAATGAGCTTCAAACAGTTGATTATTACGGTTATGCCTTTGAAGAAAAAGATTATATAAAAGGTACATCTCAGGTTGATACAAGTGAAAAGATTGTAGAGCCAGAGGTTATAGAGGAAGCAAAATCAGTAACTAAGTTTTTAGATTTTGAAAATATTACAAAAAAATTACATACATTAGAAATCTCAAATGAGTATATAGCTGAACTGATTTCTGCCTTTACAGAATTTAAAAATTCTTATCAACAAGCAGAATTTGTACCTGTTTTGAGTAGAATTATCGAACTTTTAGATTTTGTAAATAAAAATAATATTAAAATCGATGAAGCTTCGCTTGAAATTTTGTTAAATAGTGCTCAATATTGTTTTGCATTAGTGAATAACGAGCAACCAAGCGGTAATATTGAACTTTTATCACAACAGCTTACGGTAGCAAAGCAATTGTTGGAAATTTCGAGTGTTCCAGCACAGAATGTTTCATCTGAAATTAATATACCTAAAAATATTGAAGTTAATACTCAAAGCAACAAGATGAAGGATTTCTCAAAACTATTTGACACAGGAGAGATTAAAACGCTACATGTTGATTCTTCAAAGTTAGATTTTATGGTAAATCAAATTGGCGAGCTTATTTCAACAAAAATAAAAACTTCAAAACAGCTGAGTGAATTGTCAAATTCTGAAAAACTTTTAGAGGAGTGGCAAAAGGATTTTTCTAAATTTCTTCAACACATGAAAATGTATGAAAAGAAGTTAAACAAGCCTGAAAAGGAGTTAGACAATTCTTCATCAATATTTATGAAGCAATTTTTGAATACGCTTTCCGAACAGAATAAAAAGCTTAATGGAATTGTGTCAACAATCTCTAAACTTCAACGTTCAAATCTTGAGGAAGACGCAAAGTTAAAAAATTTGATAACTGATTTTGATTCAATCGTAAAAAATATTCGTGTATTGCCTTTGGCGACTGTTTTTCACATGTTTGGAAGAATGGTTCGAGATATTGCAAAGGAAAGTGGTAAAGAAGTTGAATTAACAATATCTGGCAGTGAAACGAGTGCTGATAAAAAGATTATTGAAGAAATAAAAAATCCACTTATTCATATAATTAGAAATTCAATTGACCATGGTATTGAAACTCCTGAAAAACGTAAAGAAAAAGGTAAATCGCCAGTTGGTCATTTGAATATTAATGCCAAAAATTTAGATAATAAAATTGTAATTGAAATTATTGATGACGGACAAGGGTTTAACATTGAAAAAATTAAGGAAAAAGCTCTGAAAAACGGTATTTTAATGCAAGAAGAACTGAACTCTTTATCGGAAGAAGATATTATAAATCTCGTATTTCTTCCTGGATTTACGACTGGTGATGAAGTTACAAGTATTTCTGGTCGTGGAATTGGCATGGACGTGGTGAAATCTAAAATTGCGCAATTAAATGGTTCTGTAAAAGTTATTTCAGAATTTAATAAAGGCAGTTGTATTCAAATAGAATTACCAGTTACAATGGCAACAATGAAGGTTTTTTTAATTCAATCTTCAAGGCAAAATTTTGCAGTTCCGATGTCTGTGATTAATACGGTTGTTTGTAAAAAGAATGAGGAAATTCTTAATAACAACGGTAAATTTACTATAATTCATAACAATAAAAATATTCCAGTTTACAGTTTGGCTGATATTTTAGGATTGAAGGATAACGTTGTTACAACAATGTTAAAGACGATTATAATTGTCGAGGCAAATAATAAAACAATTGGCTTGGTAGTGGATAAATTAATTGGTGAACAAGAAATTTTACATAAAAAATTATCACCGCCAATTTATAAATTGAAAAATATCTCTGGAATTACAACTCTTGCTTCTGGCGAAACTTGTTTGATTTTAAATACCTCTGATATTATTAAAAATACTACCTTCCAAAAAATTTCGTCTATAAATAATAGTTTAATTCAGGATAAAAAACTTTTAAATTCTGATAAAAAAATTCTTATCGTAGACGACTCAATAACATCGAGAACATTAGAAAAAAATATTCTAATGTACGCTGGTTTTACGGTGTTATCAGCAATAAATCCGATAGAGGCATTAAAAATACTTAATCAAACAAAGGTTGATTTAATTATTACTGATATAGAGATGCCAGAAATGAACGGATTAGATTTTATAGCACAACTTAAATCAAATTCTGCAACCTCTGAAATTCCAGTTATCGTAATGAGTTCTTTGCTTGATGATAAGACCAAAAGAAAAATTAAATCTCTAAATATAGAAAAGTTTCTGATTAAAGGAGAATTTAACCAAAAACTTTTCTTAAAAGTTATATCTGAAAACTTGTAATCAAATTTTATTCTTCGCTAGAAACTTTATAATCAGATTTTTCTTCAGGTTTTAAAGGTCTGATTAGAATTACATAACGCATGTTTAATTGCAAGAAGTCTAATTTTTCAGTTTCGCCTTGACGGTTTTTATATGTGATTTCACAATCCTTGACCGCAATAAAGTTTTTATTTGCTTTATTCAACAAATCGCTTAAAAAACGATTTTTCTTAGAGAAACCAATGTTAAAAACAGTACCTTTTACTTCATAATCTTCAGTTATGATTAAAACATCTTCTTTGCTTGCTTTGCCTAATTTAAACATGAATCTCTCCTTTATATTATTTTCCATATTAGTATAATTATATTAATATTTTTTAAAACAAAATCAACCATACAAATGAAGGATTATTTAAGTAAGTTAATAATATAAATGTGCCATAGTATGTATTTAACACATATTATGGCACATTTTGAATTAAGATTAATTATTATTGATTAAGTTTTTGCAAACTTGTTGCATCTCGTTCTATGCTTTGATTAGCTTTGTTTACGGTTGTATTTACTTTGCCGAAAAAGTCTATTGCTTGAGTTAGAACCCAATAACCTGCAATAATAACGATTAAAGCTATCAACCATTTTGGGATTTCTGGCATGTTGCACCTCCTCTTTTATACTCTCCATATTCATTTATATTATAAACTATTTTTTTGATATTTCAAGAGTGTTTATCGTTTTCATCAAAATTTATTTTAGGCAATTTTGGTAAACCTAAGTGATAGTATGAAGCTAAAATTCTAATAAGAATTGTTATGACAATCGCTGTTAAAACGGATAAAAGAGGGTTGCAGTTTGAAGTAAACATAAAATAATAAATGCCACCGCCAATTCCTGTGATTACGCCAACAAAAATTGCTAAAAAAGCATTATTTGAAAATCCATGAACAATTGCAGTATTTGTGCCAGTTACGGCAAAAACACCTAAACCTATTGCGTCAAAAAAGTTTACTAATTCTTTGAAAAATAGTTGATTTTTATGAAATTTAGTTTTAATGATAGCGGTCGCGCCAAAGGTTACGCATGATGTTACAAATGCAACTATAACGTAAATCGAATTTTTGAACTTCGTTCAGTGGTTCTCGTCCCAGAAGTTTTTTATTTTGCATTATTAACTGCTGACGGGGGGACTCGAACCCCCACAGCTCGCGCCACATGCACCTCAAGCATGCATGTCTACCATTCCATCACATCAGCTTGTATAAGAATTGTAACATGAAATAAAGATATTTTGCATATATGTTTCAAATTCATTATTACGTGGTATTTATCTATAACATACAGGAAATAATTTGCTATTAATAATTAAATAAATTTGGGAATACTTGAAGGGCGCAAGCTCTGCTTGCGCCCTTCATTTTTTTTCTCTTATTAAATTAAAATTTGTATTCTGGAATTACAAATTGTTCGTTATTTGCATCTACGTTTACAAAATCTAAGTAATAATTCATTGCGTTGTCTTTTGTTAAGTCATACATTTCATCATTAATATATTTTTTGTGAATTTCTGTTCTTTCTCCAGAATAATTACCCATTGCCTGAGCAAATTTGATAATTTCTTCTAAACTTAAACCTGCTCCATAAGCCTTTGTTTTGGCATCTG
>OIYV01001606.1_pt1 | contig 10646 bp, 8 predicted proteins | sample 1588251 | NCBI WGS metagenome assembly OIYV01 (sample SAMN03283282) | human gut metagenome | biome: human-associated habitat; material: feces | host: Homo sapiens | place: Peru | collected 2012
TTCTTTTAGTTGTCTTTCAGCTTTCGCAATATGCCCTGGATACCAGTGAATATGACTATCTTTTTTCAATTTTTTCCTTAATACGAGTTGCTTTACCTGAACGTTCTCTTAAGTAGTACAATTTAGCACGTCTTACGTCACCTTTTCTTAATACTTGAATTTTGTCAATTCTTGGTGAGTGGATTAAGAATACACGTTCTACACCAACGCCTTGGAATACTTTTCTTACAGTGATTGTTCTGTTTAAACCTGCACCGTGTTCTTTAATGATAGTACCTTCAAATGCTTGGATTCTTTCTTTGTTACCTTCAACGATTCTAACGAAAACTTTTACAGTGTCGCCAGGGTTCATTTGTGGTAATTCTTCTTTTTTGAATTGTTTTTCTAATTCATCAATAATCGGATTGTTCATTTTCAAATTCCTTTATATTCTTGTATTTATCGTCTTTTTTAGGTTGCGAAATTTACAGGTGCCAAAGCCTGTAAGATAATATTATTTAAAACATGATTGAAATTCAAGTAGTACTTTAATATTTGTTTATAATTAAAAAATAATAGCGTGTGTTAATTTCATTGTATGTTTTTGTGCTATAATTTCTACATAAAAATCAGAAAACTAGGAGATATTATGTACGGTTTAATATTAGCAGGTGGTTCAGGAAGTAGATTATGGCCTTTGTCCAGAGAACTTTATCCAAAACAACTTTTAAATTTGAATATGGAAAAAAGCCTTTTGCAAACCTCTTTTGAAAGACTTGCTTGTTTTACTCCGTCAGAAAATATTGTTGCAATTACAAACGTAAAACACTTTGCAAATGTAAAATTTCAAATGCATGAAATGAGTAAAAAGGCTAAAGTTTTGGCTGAACCTGTTGCAAAAAATACAGCTCCGGCAATTGCTGTTGCAACAAAATATGTAAAAACAAAAGCAAAAGAAGATGATCCGATTGTTTTAGTTATTCCTTCAGATCAGTTAATAAAAGATTTGGGCGCATTTAAAACTACGGTAATGCGTGGTGAAAGATTAGCAAAACAAGGTTACATCGTTGCTTTTGGTGTTGAAAATCCTAGTTATCCTGAAACAGGATTCGGTTATATCAATGCAGAAGAGCCTATCGACGGCGGTTTTAAAGTTAAACAGTTCGTCGAAAAACCTGATGCAGAAACAGCAAAAAAATATATCGACGAAAGAACTTATTTTTGGAACAGTGGTATGTTTATGTTCAAAGCTTCTGTATTTTTAGACGAATTGAAGAAAACAAACTCTGATATTTACGATTTGTTAGAAGATTTAGATTTTTCTAAATCTGATGAAATTCCATATCATTTATTTGACAAAATGCCAAGCATTTCTGTTGATTACGCAGTTATGGAGAAATCAGATAAAATGGCTTTGGTTAAATTAGAAAGCGACTGGAACGATTTAGGTTCTTGGAATGCTATTTATGACGTCAACGAAAAAGACAGTGATGGCAATGTTTTAATCGGAAATGTTATGGATGAAGGTTCTAAAAATACTTTAGTTTATTCTTCTTCAAAACTTGTTGCTACAATTGGTTTAGAAGATGCGGTTATTGTTGAAACTGAAGATGCAGTATTGGCTTGTAAAAGAGATAAAGCTCAAGAAGTAAAAACTCTTTATGACAACCTAAGAAAAAATAATGATATTGCACACAAAATTCATAAAACGGTTTACAGACCTTGGGGTTATTATTCAGTAATTTCAAGTGGTGAAGGATTTTTAACAAAGAAAATTCACGTAAACCCACATCAAAAGTTATCTTTGCAATCTCACAACCACAGGGCTGAACATTGGGTTATAGCATTAGGTAAAGCGACTGTTCTTTGCGGAGATGAAACTTTAGAACTAAAAGTTGGTGAAAGTGTTGATATTCCTGTTACCGTAAAACATTCTCTTCAAAATTTAACAGATGAAGATGTTGAAATCATAGAACTTCAACTTGGAAATCCTTTGATTGAGGAAGATATCGTTCGTTACGAAGATATGTACGGTAGAGTTTAATTAATTCTGTTTGTGCGTGGTAAATTCTTTTTGTTAACGAAAAACAGATATTTACCCACGGTTGTCACGGGTTCAAGTTCATATTTTTTATAAAAATCACCTAATATTTGACAATATTCATTGCATGGTTTTGTGTCTTTTTCGACGACATTATTGTTTATGTCCAGATAGATACATTTGAACAGATTTGAAGTGTTTTTATTCTCACCGGTTTTTATATAAGTCAGGTGTTGGTATTCTGTTGGTATAACTAAAATGTTGTACTTGTTAACATCAATGCTATTGATATCTTCAATACGTTTAATGTCAAAATGGCTACCATTAATATTCGATATTGCAAATCTGAGTGTAAATTCTGATGAATTTGCAAAGAATAGAATTTTGTTGTTTCTGTCGTTGAAGTTATAATCAATCAATGCTTCTAGTTTGCACATATCGTCATGGTTTGGTTGACGAGTATTCCAATTTATGCAATCCAATGTGTATTGAACTTGAGAAAGAGTAGCTTTGCTTTTTATGAATTCAGGCAATATTTTGTTTAATGGTTTTGACCAAATGTGAGTGCTCACGCAAGTTAAATAAAATATTGATATAAGAATAATCAAATGTTTAAAAATATTTTTGTTACTTTTGATGTAACTAATAGCAATAATTGGGGCTGATACAAATATAATTGAGTTTAAGTATCTTATGTTGTATGTCATAAATGACATTGCGTATGAAAGTGTAAAAAATGAGATTATAAAAAATAATCCGAAGATTAAAATATTAATGTTCTTTCTGTTTTGTTTAAAAATTGGTTTTATTATTGATAAAACCAAACAAGGTAAGAATAGTAAAAATCCTAATAATCCACAACCTGATGATGATTCAGAAAGAGTATTGTTTAATTCATTAACCGAATCTGTGTAAATTCCGTCAGGAATTTGTGATAAATTCAATCCTTGTAAAACTAAATCTTTAGTATTTAAGAGAGTTTGCTCAAAAAGATGTTGCAAATTAAAACCAGTAAAATCAAAAAACAAGAAGAAGTATTTTATTGCGTTTGCAAAAAATCCGCTTATTCCATAAAGATTTTTGTGTGCCCTAATTGCTCCTTCATATCCAAATATGTTGCCAAATTCAACAAAATTCAAAATGTAATTGTAGGAAGAGAAGATTAAAAAGTTTATAACTGCAAAGACAATGAAATATAAAATACTTTTGTAATTTTTATATTGTTTTGCCAAATAAACTAAAAGTATAGCTGATGCAAATATCAAAAATCCTGCAGAACTTTTTGTTCCTATTGCAAGAGCAAAACTTAATGATGACATAAATAACGAAACTTTGTTTTTACAAATAAAACTATCCCAAAGTAAATAAATACCGATCAATATTAGAGAGGCAATAACTAAATCTGTTTGCACGCTTGAAATTTGAATAACCATACAAGCGAAAGAGCTTATTGTAAAAATAACCCATAAAGTTCTTCTTAGTGAATATCCAAAAATTTTGTGAACTATTTGGTATAAACTTGTTATGTAAACACAGTAAAATGTAAAAGTTAATAACCCTAATAATAAAGCCTTTTTTGTGAATAAAATAATCCAAGCATATACAATTTCAGAGTTTACAGGAAAAATCACATTTCTGATGTTTGCTGTGTCAAAATGATTGATAGAAGAATTTAAAACCCAGTATGCAGAGCGTACAATGTGGTATATTTTGGCATCTCCGTTTGTTACCGGCGAAATTATGCATAAAAATAGAGATACAGTAATGAAAAATATCCAAGCAAGTCCGAATAATATAAGGCTTTTATCCCTCAAAACAGAATTTTTTATTTTGTTAATAAAATGTCTGAATTCAGGTTTGTACAAGGGTTTATTGTTTTTTAACCAAATAAAGGTAATGACAATAAAACCGATAATATTCAAAATTAAAAACGGAATAGGTTTGAATTGGTGAAATATGGAAAGTATTTCTGTTGTAAAAATTATTTGAGAAAAACCTATTAAAACAGTGTAAATAAACCCCTTAGCGAACTCTTTACATTCAAGGATTGATGAAAGAAGATAGCTAGAGATAAAAATAAGTACAACTGATGTTAAAAATAGCACTTATTTTCTCCTAAAGAGGTTTGTATCCTGAGTAAATCAAACTAGCCCAGTCTTCATAGTAGCTAATTTGTGTAGCAGATGCAGGTCTGATATATATTTTGTATTGATTTTCTGCCGGAATATTCAATATGCTTTTAATTGCAGATTGAATAATAGATGGGTGAGTTACGATAATTACTCTTCCACGTAAATTTTTGTCTATAATTTTTGTTATAATTTCGTTTACACGATTGTTGAAATTTTGAATGTTTTCACCATTTTCAGGACAAAAGCCAAGTGGATTTAGATGTAATTGGTCAAGCATATCCGGATATTTTTTTTCTATTTGAGAAAAACTTAATCCACTCCAAATGCCACATTTTCTGTTATATAAATCAGGTAATGTTTCAAAATCTTGTTTTAGTTCATCTGCTAAAATTTCAGCGCTTTGAACTGTTGCAAGAGCAGGACTTGCATATATTTTATTAGTTTTTAAACCTCTGGTTTTAATGAAATCAACAATTTTGCTTAATTCATTGTAGCCATTTTCATTCAATGGCGGATAATCTAACTTGTCTGTAAGTCTGTTATCTTCTGAATATATAGTTGAACCATGTGATATAAAAGTTATTTTGCATTTTCGTTTGAACATCTTATCCCCTTTGCGTTTGTTTATAAAAATTATAACACAGTTACAAAGTTTTAGCCAATATGAACTAATATTTTATTATAGGTTTGTTTTTATTTTCTAAAATAAAGTAAGGACAAATATTAACCTTAATTTTGTAGTTATGCTTTTTCATAAAGGTTTTGTTTAATTGACAATTTATGCTCAATGGATTGTTTAAACTGTTATTACCTATGTAAAAGCAAGAATATTCGGAAGTCTTTGTCTTTTTTAATACTTTTTCAGGATTATATTGGTCGTCATTATTTTCATTAAACATATTACTAATCTGTCCGATCTTTGGATAGATAATAAAGTTATAATCTTCAAAGTTGATACTATCATAGTTTTGATGAATTACCGCTGTGTCAAAATGCCAACCTCTGTAGTTCATTAATAAGGGTTTTATGAATGTTTCTCCACCGCCTGATAATACCAAAATTTTATTTTTAGGTGAAATTTTCCATTCTTTAAATTTCACGTTCAATAACGTACACATAGGATCCGAGTATCTTTGGTGTTTTCCGAATTTATCACGAGTATAACCGTGACAGTACAACTCTTCTCTTGTTTCTCTGATTTTATCAGGATGTTTTAGGATTTGAGGAATTAGCACAGAAGGCTGTTTTACAATGTTATGTGTAGAAGTAAAAATAAAACCGAACATTGCAAAGAATATGAAAATTAATTTGATAAAATTCCATCTTTTTCTAAAATAAGACATTGCAATAATCGGTGATGAAATAATTATGAATGTTGTTATAAATCGAATGTTAGCTTGCATAAAAGCTATTGTTGCCGATAAACTTATTAAATTGATAAGAAGCAATATTCCAAATAGAAACATTGTTTTAGAAATTCGTTTTCTGTATTTGATAGGTTGTAACAAAGACAAGAACCAACAAGGTATTAAAATTAAAATTCCTAAAATACCGCAACCACAAAACGGAGTTAAAACAATATTGTTAGCAAATAATTCAGGTCTGCTAGAAATTCTTTCAGGTATTGCAGAAACTTGCGCTACGGTCAAAATTAAATCTCTTCCGTAATCAAGGTAAGATTTGAATTCGTTACTGATATTGAATCCTGTAAAATCGACAAATGTGTAGCAATGTCTAATAAAGTTTGCAACAAAACCTTTAAATCCATAAACGTTAGTTTGGGTTGCAAGAGCGCCTTCTACTGCAACGAAATTACCGTAGTTTAAATAATTTTGTACATAGTTGTATGCTCCAAATAATGTGAAATTAATTGCTCCAAAGATTATATAATATAAAAGATATTTGTAATTTTTGTATTTAAAAATGCAATATAGTGTAAAAACAGCCATTGCCGGAACAGTAATTCCACCTGTAGATTTTGTACCAATTGCAATAGCATAGCATAACGCAGACATAAATAGTGAAACTTTATTCTTATTTTTTAAGCTGTCTAAAAGTAAAAACATTGTTGACGTAATTAATCCGGCCATAATGATGTCTGTTTCAGTGTCACAAAGTTGAACTAAAACACAAGCGAAAGAAGACAAAATAAACAATGTCCATAAGCGTTTACGAACACAAATTTTGAAATGCTCCATTATCTTGTACAAACTTATCATTGAAAAGATGTAGCCTGTAAGTCCGAAGAACCCTAAGAATAAAGTTCGGTGTAAGAAGATATAAATCCAAGTGTATAAAATTTCAGAATTTATAGGAAAAATTGCAATTCTGAATTCTGCAGTTGGAAAATGATTAATGCTATTATTTTGCGCCCAAAAAACAGCTCTTAAAATGTGGTAAATTTTACCATCTCCGCTTGAACCTGAATCAAAAATGCAAACGAAAATTGACATAAGCATCAAGAATATCCAACCAAAAAGTAAGATATAAAAACTTTTGTCCAGTTTAAAACAAGTTTTAAATTTTTCTAATGTAGGTTTGAAATCAACCTTCCAAATAGGTCTACCTAACATCAACCACGAGATTAAGGCGATAATAAAGTATGCAATATTACAACCTAAAAAAGGTAAAGGCTTTAAATTTGGAGCAAAAACCGATAAAATTTCTGCCGTGAAAATGATTTGTGCAAAAACACTGATGAATATATAAATTAAACCTTTTGCAGATTTTTCTTTGTCTAAAATGCCGGCGATAAAATAGCCTGTTGAAAAAAGTAAAACGAATGATAATATAAACAGAAAAGTCAAATTCATATAGTCCCTCAAAAATTTAGCTAGTATTTCTACAATTATATCACCTATGTGGATAATTTATGTTAACTATTGTAAATAAATTTGAACCATGACAGCAAATAAAATTTTTAGGGGCTTTCAATAGAATATAGATAGGAAATATATTTGTTTTTCGTATGTTAAAAATACAACCGATTATTACAAAATTGAATAATGGTCAATTCGGAGTGCAATGTAGTGCGCCTCGATTTTTGGCGTATTCATCTCCTATTAAATCACCGCTAGGTAATGATGTGTTTACAAAATCCGCCCGTTTGGATAAACAAACACATGTAGAAACTTTTGCAGATAAATTAACAAATATTTCCTTTGAAGGTAAGAAGAAAAATAAGTATGAGCAAGGGCAAGAAATAGCTACTAATTTGAAAGAAATTTTCAAATCTAATTTTGGGGCTGTTTCGACAAACAAATTTAAAAAAGAGTATGCAAAAATCGACAACAAAAACGTCATTCCAACTATAAAAGCATATAATAAAATTTCACCAAAACTATCATTAGTTGGTGCAATTTGTTCTGAATACTCTGATTATCATGAAACAAGAATAAAAGCTATTAATGGCTTAGTTGACAGATTAGTTTCAAACGGCAAAGCTGTCGGTGTTCAAACAGAACATTATAAAGACCGCTTTAATACTGAATTGCAAGACCAATTTGATACAGTTTTACTTCCTGTAAAAGCAAAACATTTGGATAAAATTACAAATGCTTTTATTCAGGCAATCGAAAATAAATCAAGTTTAACTCAAGATGAAAGAGCTGAAATCAAGAAGGCTGATTTAAAAACAACTCAGTCATATACAACAAAAATCCTATCTACAACAGCAAAAAAAGCAGAAAAGTCATTGCAAGCTCAACAAGAATACGATGGTTGGTCTGCAAAACTTGGTGAACAAATTAAAAAACTTTGGAAGTCAGAAAATCAAGCTCACTTGGTTAAAGAAGATATTGAAAAGTTCAAAGGGCAAGTTGGCGAATTAAACAAACTTGTCGGAACAAAGGACTATAACAAAAAATTTAAAGAAATTTTCAATATTGAATATGATCCTGAATTAATTGCAACATACAAAGAAAAAGAAGAAAAATTTGTTGCAGCATCTTTGATTGCAACGGTAGAAAATAATTTTAAATCTGCAGTGCCTGATTTGTTAAACAAAAAACCTTTAGCTGACAAAATCAGTTCTCCATACACGGCAAGCGCTCCTGTTGTAGTGGAATCACGAAGAGAAATGTATGAGAGAAATTTGATGGCTTTTGCAAATTTTGTCGGAAAAGGTGATTATGAAAAGGGCAAAACAGAAATTCAAAAAACAATGAGGGATTACAAAATCACTCCAAAATCTACTTTGAGCGAAAAATATGATGTCCTTCAGCGAATGGCAAACAAATATGAAAAACGTTTGCACCAAAATACAAAAAATGCATTGGGAAATAAATCTTTAATAGAGATGAAAAAAGAATATGAAAGTTCTTACTATGCCGCGTTTGGTGTTGATAATGATATTGCAAAACGTGTAGAAGATTATAGAAATTCTCAAAAATGGTCAGAACTTTTAGTTCAAGATACAATTTTATGTTCAGCATCAATTCCAATTTGGTTGATGACAGCAGGAACAGGCGTAATTCCAACGCTAAAAATTGCTGCAATGCATTCAGCTGCAGACTTGGCTGTTTATGGCAGTGACAGATTGTCATCAAAACAAGGTATGACTCAAAAGGAATTAAAAGAAACACTAAAGTGGACAGCAATTGACGGAGCAACAGCAATTGTAAATCAATTATGCTACAAGGGTATTGAAGCATTAGTTTCACCTATCGCAAAAATGTCAGGTAAGGCTGCAAAAGTTTCAGAAATGGCACTTACAGGCATGGCAGACGTTGCCGTAGATTGCGGAATGGAATATTTAGGTTCTGGTAAAGTAACTCTTCAAGGCACAGTATATTCTGTAATTTTTACAGCAGCAGGTCAAATTGTTGACTTGAAGGTCGAAGATAGCTCAAGAAAAGTTTTGTAAAAATAATTTTAAAAATATCGCAATTATTTTAGATTTCATGTTTTTAAATAAATATGGAAATTTCAAATGTAGGTTTTTATCGCATTGATAAACCAAAAATGCAAGTAAAAACAGAAAATCACGATAATAAATCAATTGCTAATCATACGGAAGTCATATCAAAAGACGGAAATGCCGCAATTAGAAGTTTAGCAATGGCGAATATTCATAGAACAATGAATATTCATCAGGCCGGAAATGATTACAAAGTAGAAGGTAAATATAAAGTTATAGGCGAACAAACTACCGAAGAATCTAATGAATTTTGGAAGAGTGTCGGTTATACAGATTCTCCATATAAACCAAATCAAAAAGCTCAAATTATTGAATTAACAGATGATACAAAGTTTGTGCGAACATACGACGGTAAAAATTCAACAATGTATGGTTCTTGGGTAATGAAGTATGATGACATAAAAGACTTAACTCCTGAAGAAATTGCAGATAAATTTGCACTTCCTCAAGTACCAAAATATATGTGTGATTGCACGCTTCCGGCAGGAACTCAATTGAGAACTGGTGAATGTAACCCTCTTTATGGTTGGAAAGGAGGCGGACAACAGTTCGATATGATGGGTGCAAGAGTTGGAAAATTCGACAACGAAAGAGAAATTCCGACAAAGAAATGATATAGTTACAAAGGCGGTTTGCTTTTCAGCAAACCGCCTTTGAAAATTACGATATCCATGTTAAAATATGTAAAATATCTACTAATTTTGGACTAAAAACGAAGAAATTAGCGCAATTTTTTTTATGTTGTGACGTTAAAACTCATGTAGTACTATAATTTCGGATATATCATGACAGAAGGAAACATCTTAAAGTTAGGTAAAAACGGTCAATCGGTAGACCTAAATAAACTAAAATCTGGTATCACAGCTGATGCATTTAAAGACGATGTAAAGGCTTTGGAACTTTTTGGTGCCAGTGATAAGAATAAAAATGGTGTCTTAGACCTTGATGAAGTTTCGGTTTTCAAGGATAAATTAACTGAGTCTGCAGGTGAAGACAAGGTTTTGACAGAAAAAGAAACAAAAAAACTTTTAAAAGAATCAGAAAATAAAGAGCAATATAAAAAATCAAAAATGAAGCCACAAGATGTTTTTGATTATGTTAATAAATTTGCTCAAGCAAGCGAAAAATCAAAAATTAAATCTTCAGTTGTTGAAGGTGACAAACGTGTTGTAACATACGAAGACGGCGCACAAGAAGTTATAAACAAAGACGGTTCAAAGATTATTTCAACTGTAAGCGGTGCTGTTAAATCCGTTAAAAACGTTGATAAAGACGGCAATTTAGTAAGTGAAGAACGTACTAATGATGAGGACGGTTCAGTTGAAAACTTCGTGTTTGGCGAAGATAATTCAATGAAATCTACTTTGAGATATGCCGATGGTTCAACATTAACAAAAACTTACGATGCACAAGGTAATCCGACTTCTGCAATGTTGCAAGACGAAAAAGGTACTCACGAAATCGGCTTGAGTGGTTTTGCATCAGGGAAAAGTAATTCGTCATGGTGATAAACATGACGTTTTATCCGAGATTGAATTGGAAAAATTTGGAGTTATGCTGCCGTTAACAGTTTATC